>Ga0307377_10000810_pt1 | contig 41430 bp, 37 predicted proteins | sample TR3MG_FD_202535 | JGI IMG/M metagenome (GOLD analysis project Ga0307377, IMG submission 202535) | Soil microbial communities from Risofladan, Vaasa, Finland - TR-3 | ecosystem: Environmental > Terrestrial > Soil > Coastal area > Acid sulfate soil | place: Finland: Risofladan, Vaasa | collected...
TGCAATGAGGCCGGGCCTCACGGAGTCATGAAAATCTTCTACCTGCACGCCTCTATTCCCCGCCGCTCGAGGTGTGGTGCCGGCCGTCGCGTCGGGTCCCCCTCGCGAATCAAGAGGATAGCACATTTGAGAGACGGCCGTGCCGCGCAGAACCGGCCGTTTGCCCAAAAACTACTTGCGTCATGAGCCGCCGTGCCCAATCTTTACGCATGAGGGGAAATTACTCATGACGGTCGTACCCCACGGCACAGGGTCTGCGGAGTCCGAAGCCGTCGGCCAAACACGTCGGCGTGCTCCGGTTGCGAGTGCAGGTGCTGCTCCACGGCCAAAGGAAGCGACGGTGAACGCCTTGGCCACGGACCGGAGCGCATGGCGAAGCCGCCTCGCAGGTCGCATCGCCGATCTCGCCGATAAAACTTCGAGTCAGACCAAGCAAGCGACCAAGCACGGTCTGGCCCGCGCGGCCAAGTATGGCCGTGGCAACGTGCTCCCCGAGATCGAGCGTACCGGCGCCAAGCTCAAGGAGCATGCCAACGCCAAGCAGCTGAAGCAGGACTATCGGTCATTCCTGCACTGGCTGCATGAGCGCGTGCTCGATCCGCCCAAAGAGCAACTGTTCTTCAATTCCACCAAGGACCCGGTCGCGATCTCCGGACTCACCATCGGTTACGCCAATCGCGAGCATGGCCACGACTACCGGCCGACGCCGTGCCAATTGTTCGAGTGGACACTCGCCGCGGTCGATTACGACTTCTCGAAGCTAACCTTCGTCGACTATGGCGCCGGCAAGGGCCGCGTGCTGTTGCTCGCGGCCGAGCATTCCTTCGCGGCGGTCGCCGGGGTGGAATTTGCCTCGGAGCTGCAAGACGCCGCGGAGATGAACATCGCGCAGTACCCACGCTCAAGCATGCGGTGCCGTACCGTGGAATGCGTGCTCGAAGATGCCAGCCAGGTCGGGCCGCCGGAGGGTGAGGCCGTCCACTATTTTTTCAATCCATTCTCGCGTGAGGTGTTCGCCGAGGTCCTGAACAACATCGTGATGTCCTATCGCCACAAACCGCGGCGGATGTACCTCGTGCTCGTGGATCCTGTGGCAACGGATTTGGTGGATGCGAGCGGTGTGTTCGCGCGGGTCGAGCTCCCATCGCATGAACGCCTCAAGACGCGGCTGCTCAGTCCTTACGAGGTCGCGATCTACCGTTCTCTCGCCTAAGCCTCACCCCCAAGACGACGCTACTTAACGCCGAGCTTCTTCTGGAGGTTCGACGACGACGTCGTGTACTGGAAGATCAGCTTCTTATCCGGATGCACGTATTTGTGTGCCTGCTGCGCCATGAGCGCGGCTTCGTGGAAGCCTGAGAGGATCAGCTTCAGCTTGCCCGGATAGGTGTTGATGTCACCGATGGCGAAAATGCCCTTCTCGCTCGTCTCGAACTTCTCGCTGTCGACGGGGACCAGGTTCTCTTCGAGATTGAGCCCCCAATTGGCGACGGGGCCGAGCTTCATGGTGAGCCCGAAGAACGGCAGCATGACTTCGGCCGGTTGCTCGAAGGTCTCGCCGTCGGCACCCTTGACTGTCGCACCGGTGAGCTGGCCGTCGTCACCGTGGAGCGCCGTCACCTGTCCGAGCTTGAAGGCGATGTTGCCGCTTTCCACCAGCTCCAGCATTTTCGCGACCGAGGCCGGCGCCGCGCGGAACTCGGAGCGCCGATGGAGCAGTGTCAGCGACTTGGCTACGGGTTGAAGATTCAAGGTCCAGTCGAGCGCGGAGTCGCCGCCGCCGACGATGAGCACGTCCTTGTCCTTGAACCCATCCATCTTGCGGACCGAATAATAAACGGACGTGCCCTCATACTGCTCGATGCCCGGCAGCGGCGGCCGCTTCGGGGTGAAGGAGCCCCCGCCGGCGGCAATGACCACGATCTTGCATTCGAACGTGGTCCCGGCATCGGTGGTAAGGCGGAAGCCGTCGTCGAGCCTGTCGAGCGACTCGACGCGCTCCCCGAAATGAAACTCGGCGCCGAACGGCTTGATCTGCTCCATGAGCCGATCGGTCAGCTCTTGACCCGTAACGACAGCCAGTGCCGGCACGTCGTAGATCGGCTTCTCGGGGTAGAGTTCGGCACACTGACCGCCCGGCCGGTCGAGGATGTCGATGACGTGAGCCTTCACATCGACAAGGCCGAGCTCGAACACGGCAAACAACCCAACAGGCCCTGCCCCAATGATGATTGCGTCGGTCTTGATCACATCTTCTGACATGGCGCCTCAGAACTGCTTTTCGGGAATTCGGACCCTGAGGCCATCGAGCGCCTCCGTCACTTTGATCTGGCAGGAAAGCCGGCTCTCGGGGCGGATGTCGAAGGCGAAGTCGAGCATGTCCTCCTCCATCTGCTCCGGTTGTCCCGTGGCTTCGCGCCAATCGTCTTCCACGTAGACATGGCACGTGGCACAGGCGCAAGCACCGCCGCATTCCGCCGCAATGCCGCGAACCGAGTTCTTCACCGCGGCTTCCATCACGGTCATGCCGGGCTGGGCCTCGACCGTGTTCTCGCTTCCATCGGGTTGAATAAAGGTAATGCTGGCCATGACCTTGGCGGGCTTTAAGGCTTGATCCAAATCTCGGGAGCCGGGCTTCGCGGTTGGACGCGCCCGAAGGGAGAGCGCGGTTGGGGGCCGACCCGCCCGCGGCCCGTGCTCTATAAGCCAATTGAATTTGAGACTCCAGGGCCTTGCGGCACCTTGGCGCGCAAGAAACGCCCAGCGCGCCCTCAGAACCGAGTCAGCGCGCTCTCAGAACCAAAGTGATAAAGGCTTCAGCCTCGCGCAGCGATGCCTCGATCTCGGCGATCCGTGCGGCTCGGAACTGTGTCAAGCCATCGCCTCTGAGGGCTTCGGCGCGTTCGGCGGCTTGCGCCGCGCGCCAATGGCACTCGCGGAGCCTTTGAGGGAGTGGGCCGCGTCCCGCCAGGCCTTGTCGGACATGGCCGCGCGGAGCTGTTCCAGATAGAGCACGGACTGGGTGCAGAACAGCTCCAGAACCTCACGCTCGAGCGCGTGCTCGCCGAGCGTATAGCGCGCGAGGTGGGTCAGATCGACGGGCTGCGTGGGGATGTCCTGCGCTTGGGCAGGCTCCGCCGGTTCGCTCCCTGCTGCTCGCTCGCTCATCATGGCCCTCTCCCTGGAAATCCCTATTCGGTCGGCGTCTTGCGACCCGATTGAGACGGATTCTTGTTATCGCGGACCCCGCCGGGCGCGACTATCTGCCTGCCCTGCAACCGGAAATCGTTCCCCACGGGCAACACGGGCTCCTTGTCTTACGCGATTCGCGCATCTGGCGCCGCAATTTGTGGTGCATTCCTATGGGGTTAAGGGGCGTTAACCCAAGCACCCGATTCAGCTTTTTTTAGCCCTAAAAATTCGTTAACGATGATGGGAGACGGGGAAAAAGCGTTGGGGGCTCTTCCGGTTAGATTTTGTCCGGGAGCGATGCGGTTCCCACCAGACGCGATGCGCCGCTTGTAGCGGGTTTTGGGTCAAAGCGGCGCGGATTTCTCCTGTTCTAGAGATTAGTGGTGCGAGGAACGCGTGATGGCGCAGGAACAAGCGAAGTCGGCCCCCGGAAAAGCTACGTCGGACGACAAGGATGAGGTCAAAGGCCCCTTAGAGGCCATGATGCAGGGCAAGGGCAAGGCCGGCAAAGACCCGATACCTGAGCGCACGTCGACCCTTCCCGGACGCTCCACCCTGGCTGACCGGCTTAAGGCCGAGCAGCGCAAACGCGAGGAGCCTAAGCTCCAAGAGCCACGCCGCGAAGAACCGCGCCGTGAGGAGCCCCGCGAAGAGCTGCGCCGTGAAGAGCCGCAGCTGCAAAAACTCAAGGCCGCCCAAGAGGAAGCCAAGCCCGCCGAGATCCCGGAGCCGGCGACCGGCGGAGCCGCCGCACCCAAGCATTTAACCCGGACGCGCCGCCCCGCAGGCCCGCCCCCGCAACGCCGCCTCTCCGCGCCGGCAAACGACGACGTTCCCTCGATCGGCGGCCTCATTTTCGCGCTCCAGCAGAGACCTGCCCGCACGCCGTTCCTCATTGCGCTGGCGGCCTCCGCCATCTGGTTCGTCATTGGCGGTTTCTTCGCCTACGGCGTGATCTCCAATCAGGCCGCGAGCGGCGGCATATTGAGCGCCCCCGCCTTGGCGGCAACGGCCGCCATTCTCGTCCCGATCGTCATTTTCTGGTTCCTCGCCCTCCTGGCTTGGCGTGCCCAAGAGCTGCGTCTCATGGCCTCGGCCATGACCGAAGTCGCGGTGAGGCTGGCCGAGCCGGATCGGATGGCCGAGCAGTCGGTCGCCTCAGTGGGACAGACCATCCGCCGCCAGGTCGCGGCCATGAACGACGCCATTTCACGGGCCATCGGCCGGGCCTCCGAGCTTGAGGCCATGGTGCATGGCGAAGTCGCCGCCCTGGAGCGCTCCTATGGCGAGAACGAGCTTCGTGTCAGGGGCTTGATCAACGAACTGGCCACCGAGCGCGAGGCCCTCACCAACAACAGCCAGCGGGTCAGCGAAGCGCTGAAGGGCGTGGGCGCGGCCGTGGCCCGGGATATCTCCAACGCCAGCGGCTCCATCGACAAGAAGCTGGCCGAGCGCGGCACCCAGCTCACCGAGCTCCTCGTCACCCGGTCCAGCGAGGCCGCGGAGCAGGTCCACAAGGCGCAAGCCAAGGTCGCCGAGCAGGTGCCTGGTCTCCTCGAGCGCTTGACCAAAGAGCAAGGCCGCTTGACCAAGGTCATCGAAGGCGCGACCCAGAATCTCACCTCGCTGGAGAGCGTCGTGGCGCAGCGCACCACCGCTCTCGACAACACGATGAAAGAGCGCACCGAGGCGCTTCAGTCCTCGCTCGCCGAGCGCATCAAGGGACTTGAGAATTCCGTCGCTCAGGGCGCCATTGTGCTCGACAAGACCCTGAAGGACCGCACCGAAGCCTTCGCCGCGACGATTGCGGAAAACGCCGGCTCTCTCGACAACACGATGAAGGAGCGCGCCGAGAACTTCATGGCCGAGATCGGCAAGAGCACCGAGGTGCTCGACCAGGCACTGAAGGATCGGACCGATACGTTCACCGGCCTTGTCGCCCAGAGTGCGGTCACGCTCGACAAGACGCTGACCGACCGCACGGCCGCGCTCACGAATGTCGTGGCCGAGAGCGCGGTGACGCTCGACAAGACGCTCGCCGACCGCACAGCCACCTTCACCAATGTCGTCGCCGAGGGTGCCGTGGCGCTGGAGAAGACGCTTACGGAGAAGACCAACGCCCTGACCAACGTGGTCGCCGAGAGTGCCGCGACGCTCGACAAGACGCTGCAAGACCGCACCGATACGTTCACCAACGTGGTCGCCGAGAGCGCCGTCACGCTCGACAAGACGCTTCAAGAGCGCACCGATACGTTCACCAACGTGGTCGCCGAGAGCGCCGTCACGCTCGACAAGACGCTTCAAGAGCGGACCGCATCCTTGAGCACGGCGGTCAACGAAGGCACGGCGAAACTCGACAAGACGCTCGCCGACCGCACCGAGGCCTTCACCGGCGTGGTGGCCCAGGGCGCGGTGACCTTCGAGAACACGCTCCAAGAGCGGACCGCATCCTTGAGCACGGCGGTCAACGAAGGCACGGCGACGCTCGACAAGACGCTCGCCGACCGCACCGAGGCCTTCACCGGCGTGGTGGCCCAGGGCGCGGTGACCTTCGAGAACACGCTCCAAGAGCGGACCAACGCCCTGGCGGCAACGGTCGAGGATCGGACCAATGCGGTCGACAAGACCCTGGCCGATCGCACCGCTCAGTTCACCTCCGCGGTCAATCAGGGCGCCATCGCGCTCGACCGGACGCTGGCCGAGCGGGCCGACCGCTTCACCAAGTCGCTGCTCGAGAAGGTGCAGACCCTGGAGGCGGCAATCACGCAGCAGACCCAGTCTCTCGACCAGACCATGGGCGAGCGCGCTCAGCTTGTGATCACGTCGCTTGCCGAACGGCTGAAGACCATCGACGCGACCTTCGGTCAGCGTACGGCCGAGACCGACAAGATGCTCGGCGAGCATACGCGCCTGGTTGACGAGACCTTCGGCAAGCAGACCGCGCAGCTCAACGAGGTTCTCGCCAACAACTCGCAGATGATGCAGCAGACGGCAGAGCAGGTCGGCGCCCAGTCCAAGGAGGCGGTAAGCATTCTGACCAGCCAGACCGGCAATCTGCGCGAAGTGTCAAAGGGACTCTTGGATCAGATCCACGGGCTTACCCAACGCTTCGAGAACCAGGGCCAAGCCATTCTCACCGCGGCCAAGGCGCTCGACTCCTCGAACGCCAAGATCGACTCGATCCTGGAAGGCCGGCACCAGTCCATCATCGCCCTGCTCCACACCGTCAATACCAAGGCGCAAGAACTCGACGGCATGATGAGCAATTACGCGGGCATCGTCGAAGGCGCCCTCACCCAGGCCGAGAACCGCGCCAAGCAGGTGACCACCGCCCTTGGACGCGACACCGCCGGCCAGGCGCACCAGGCGCTGGCCCAGATCGAGAAGCTCCGCGAGGAGGCGCAAGCCCACACCGCGCGTGCGGTCTCCGACCTCAAAGGCAGCTTCGAGACGGTCATCACGCAGATCGGCAAGCAACTCGAGCAGATGCGCGGGCAGTTCGATCATACCTCGCGCGGCATGCGCGAGGCGGCCCGGCAGACTGCGACCGACCTCGACACGCTCCGCCAGGATATGCAGAAGCGAATGGATACCCTGCCCGAGCAGACCGCTCAGGCGACCGCTGCCATCCGCAAGGCGCTCAACGATCAGTTCCGCGAGATCGAGGCCATGTCCCCGTCGCTGTCGCGGCCAAGCGCTCCGGCCGCTCCCCCGGCCGCTCCCATGGCACATGGGGGTGATCCTTACCCGCAGCAGCCCCCTCAGCCTTCCTTCCCGCCGCGCGTGGAAGTAAGCCGGCCAGCGGGCGGCGAGTACGGTTTGCCGCCCATGCCGCGCTTCGATGCGAGTGGCCGGCAGGTGGCAGCGCCGCATGAGGCAGCCGATCTCGATCAGAGCGCCGGCGGTCTCGCGCAGCAGCTTTCGAGTGCATCCGGCCTTGGTGGCTGGGCCCCCGCCGACCAAGGCTATGGCGGCGGCCGCGGCGCGGCGTCCAGCGGTGCGGGCCAGCTTCGCATCGACGAGCTGTCGCGGGCGATCGACAACCGCACGGCGGCGGATGTCTGGTACCGCATGCGGGCCGGCGAGCGCGGCGTGCTGGGGCGGCATATCTACACCTATGACGGTCAGGCGACCTTCGACGAGATCTCGGGCCGCTACGACCGCGACGGCGAGTTCCGCAACACGGTGGACCGCTACATCGCCGACTTCGAGCGTTTGCTCGCGGAGGCCGAGCAATCCGATCCGGCCGGCCATATGCTGCAGAACTACCTGACGTCCGAGACCGGACGCGTCTATCTCTTACTGGCGCACGCAAGCGGGCGTCTGCGTTAAAGAGCCGCAAGGCTCCCCCAAGACTGGCCCCTCCTCCGAAAGACGGAGCGTAGGGGTCTTTCTTTTTTGGGATTCGTTTCAGCGCATTGGCGCGCCCGGTTGAGACCCGCCTAGCGCCGGCCCGGCCCAAAACCTCTCGGCGTGGGAGAGGAAGACGAAGAGCTCTCCGGCGGTTTCGAGCCCCGCAGCAAGAACCCCGTCGGACTCTGCTCGAACTTCTGAAGTATGCGATTGAGCGAGACCGCCGCGCGACGCGCTTCCTGCATGGCCGCGCTGAAATCCTGCATGCCTTGCTTGGCCTGCAAGGTCAGCGTGTCGACGTCGCTCTGGAGCTTGCCCCCCAGATCGCTGAAGGCCTTGGCTCCCTCATGCAGTTCTTTGATCGTCTGGCTGATTTCCTCATCCTGTGCGTTCAGCATCGTGGTGAACTCACTCATGTTGGTCATCGTATTGTTGATCGCCTCTTCGTTCTTGGCGACGACGTCGTCCAAATGCTGGATGAAGGCGTTGGCGCTGTTGAGGGCGGCAGGCGCGGCATCGAATAGCCCTCCGCTTCCGCCCCGCGCGGCCTGAATGGTCGGAATAGGATCCTCGTCGGTCGCCACCAGAAGCGGCGAGTCTGGCGAGCCGGGGGTGATCTCAACCCCCTTGCCCCCGGTCAAACCCAGAGACCTGATCGAGGCCCGCGAGTCCTCCCGTACCGGTAGGTCGTCTCGCACGCCGACGACGATCTGCACTTTGCGCCCATCGGTGGGATCGAGCGCGAAAGTCTGCACCTCGCCGATCTTGATCCCGTTGAAGGAGACGCTCGAACCGGAGGTCAGGCCCGCCACCGAGCCTTCGAACACGATGAGATAGCGCTTGCCGCCGCCAGCGAAGTTGGTGATCCAAAAAATGAAGATGAAGGCGAACAGAAGCGCCCCCAGAACGAAGCCGCCGATCATCAAGTAATTGGCTTTGGTCTCCATCGGACCCTCAACCCAAGTCAGGCGTCATTGGCGATCAGCCTTCGTTGCTCGGTGGGGCTCGCCGCGCGAGCCCGCTCCCCGCAGAAATAGTTCTTGATCCACGGATGATTGGGTTGGCTCTGCAGCTCGGCGGGCGACCCCGTACGCACGATCTTCTTGTCGGCCAGAACGGCCACCCTGTCGCACACCGTGAAGATGGTATCAAGGTCGTGCGTCACCATATAGACCGTCAGTCCAAGTGTCTGTTGTAGCTTACGAATTAGGTGGTCGAAATCCGTGGCGCCGATGGGATCGAGACCCGCGGTGGGCTCATCCAAGAACACGATCTCGGGATCGAGAGCCAGCGCTCGCGCCAGCCCTGCGCGCTTCCTCATGCCCCCGGACAGTTCCGAGGGGAATTTGTGCGCGGCATTCGGCGGCAGTCCGACCATGGTGAGCTTGAGGAAGGCGAGGTTGTCCATCATCGATTGCGGCAGGTCGAGATGCTCACGCATCGGCACCTGGATGTTCTGCAGGACGGTCAGCGAGGAGAACAGCGCACCGTCCTGAAAGAGAATGCCCCAGCGTCTTTCGATGTCGAGTCGCGCTTGCGGGGTGAGCGTCTTGGCGTCCTGGCCAAACAGAGCGACCACGCCTTTGTCCGGCGCCACCAAGCCGGTGATCACGCGCATCAAGACGGACTTGCCCTGGCCGGACCCGCCGACGATGGCGAGAATCTCACCCCGGTAGACGTCGAGGCTGAGCCCGTCCCAAATCTGATGGCTGCCGAAACTCTTGGCGAGTTCGCGCACGCGGATGACCACCTCTCGTCCGTCCTCGACGATCACACTCCGATCCTCGACAAGAACATTGCGAACACGGCGTCCAGGATGATCACCAGGAAGATCGCCTTGACCACCGCGGCGGTCACGTGGCTGCCGAGCGACTCGGCGCTCCCCTCCACCCGCAGACCTTCGAGACAGCCGACAAGGCCAATGATAATAGCGGCAAAGGGCGCCTTGATCATGCCGGCCATGAAGTGCTGGAAGTCCACCGCCTCGTGCAGCTTGTCGATATAGGTCGAGCTATCGAGCCCAAGCACGGCGTAGGCCATGACACCGCCGCCTGCGAGCGCAGCGATATCGCCGAGAAAGGTCAGTAGCGGCAGCGCCACGACGAGCGCCAGCACGCGCGGCAGCACCAGCGTATCCATGGGATCGATGCCGAGCGTGCGCATGGCGTCGATCTCCTCGCGCATCTTCATCGAACCGATCTCCGCGGTGAAGGCGGAGCCGGAACGGCCGGCGACCATGATGGCGGTGAGCAGAACGCCCACCTCGCGGAGCGCCAGGATAGCGACCATGTTCACCGCGAAGGGCTCGGCGCCGAAGGGCCTGAGCTGCACGACGCCTTGCTGCATGACCACCGCGCCGATCAGGAAACAGATCAGCGCGATGATCGGCAGGGCACGCAAGCCCGCATGATCGAGGTGATGGAAGAAGGACGTGGTGCGGAAGCGCCAGGGCTGTCTGAACAGCCGCAGGAAGCCGGACGTCACTTCACCGAGAAATGCGGTGAGCCCGACTGCGTCCTGCCAAATACTGGTCAGCCCTTTGGTCGTATTGTCGACCAGTTGCTCAAGCGGCGCGGGCTTGTCGATCTCGGGCCGCTCGGCCTGGCCGCGGCGATGCACCTCTTCGATGAGGATGCGAAAGCTTTCGGTGGCGCCGGCGTAGCGCGTGCGCAGGCCTCCGCGCTGCCAGGCTCGCGCCGTGCGTTGCAGAAGCCAGGCCCCGGCCGTGTCGATCTCGGCAATGCCGGAAATGTCCATTTCCCCCGTGAAATCCGACGTCGGCGGAATTGGCACCCGCAGGCGCTCCAAGGCCTTGTCGAGATCGGCGGCCTCTGCGACCGTCCAAGCGCCGCTCGCCACCAGGCGGAAGGTGGTGCCGCGGAGCTCGACACGAAAGCCGGGAGCACGGGCTTGGGTCGGCAGGACGAGCTGTTGGTCGCGCTTGAGCATGGAAGGGCTTGGTTTGGCTCGTACTCTACGCTTCTGTGTGGCGCCCGCCGCCGTTCGAAGTGCCTACGGTTTTGAACGAAAACATCGGAGAAATAAAGCGTTATGGGTGGAGGACAAGGGGCAGATAGTGGCCCAATCAAGGCCCTCACCCTGACCGTCCGGGCCGAACACTGGCCGATCGGAGGCGCGTTTACCATCGCCCGCGGCTCAAAACGCGAGGCGGTGGTGGTCGTGGCCGAGATCGGCGATGGCGCCCATATAGCCCGCGGCGAATGCGTACCCTATGCCCGCTATGGGGAGAGCGTCGAGGGGGTCATGGCGGCGATCGAAGGCTGCCGGGCGGCTCTGGCGGCGGGGCTGGACCGCGCCGGCCTAGCATCGCTGCTACCGTCCGGCGCCGCCCGCAACGCGCTCGACTGCGCCCTGTGGGATCTCGAGGCGGAGCGATCAGGGACCAGCGCGGCGACGCGCGCCGGGCTGCCTGTGCTGCACGCGGTGCCGACGGCCTTCACCATTTCCCTTGGGGACCCCGACACCATGGCAAGGCAGGCTAAGGCGGCGGCCTATCCGCTTCTTAAATTGAAACTCGGTGGCGCGGGCGACGCGGAGCGTTTGGCGGCTGTCCGCACGGCGGTGCCACACGCACGGCTCATCGCCGATGCCAACGAGGGGTGGCAAGCCCATGAAACCGAGTCGCTTCTGGCTTGCGCGGCTGACGCCGGCGTGGAGGTGGTCGAGCAGCCCTTGCCTGCGGGACAGGACGCGATCCTTGCGGACATCGCCCGGCCCGTGGCGGTCTGTGCCGATGAGTCCGTGCACGACCGCGCGTCGCTCGCGACGCTTTCCGGGCGCTACGATGCGGTGAATATCAAGCTCGACAAGTCGGGCGGGCTGACGGAGGCGCTGCGCGTGGCCGAAGCCGCCCGCGCGCTTGGTTTGAAGATCATGGTGGGCAGCATGGTCGCCACCTCGCTCTCCATGGCGCCGGCCCTCCTGCTCGCGCAAGACGCCGACTGGGTGGACTTGGACGGTCCGCTTCTGCTCGAACGCGACCGGGAGCCTGGGCTCGTTTACGAGGCAGGCATGGTCTTTCCCCCTTCGCCGGCGCTTTGGGGCTGAGCCCCGACGACGAGCCCCCCATGCCAGCGCTGCCGCAGCGCCACGGCGGTGGCCGTGCCGATCACCGCCATGACAGCCATGGCCCCGTAGGCCTCGCCGCCCAGGAGCCGATAGAGCGGGCCGCAGAGGATCGTGACCGTCCCCATCACGAGGCCTGCGACCACCGCGGCATAGAGGCCTTGCGCGGTCGCGGCGCGGTCCTCGGGCACCGCGTGCGTCAAGAAATGGATGGCGGCGAGATGGGTGGCGCCGAAGCTCAGGGCATGCAGGATCTGGAGCAGCCCCGTCGCCCATAGCGGCGGATCGATGGCGAGAAAGCTCCAGCGCAGCGTGGCCGCAAGTCCGGCGAGGATCATGAGCCGCGTGGTTCCGGCAAACGCCATGACCCGCCCCGACATGGCGAACAGGGCGACCTCGGCGACAACGCCAATGGACCACAAGGCGCCAATGGTGCCGCCGGAATAGCCTTGTGCCTGCCAGTGGAGCGAGCCAAAGGCATAGAGGAACGCGTGGCTGCCCTGGATCATGCTCGCGGCGAGCAGGAACAGCAGGAAGAGCGGCGCATGGGTGAGCGCGAAGGCGTCTCTCAGCCGCAAGCGGCGGGCGGGCGTGGCCGCCACCCCTTCCGTACGCGTCAGGTCACGCGGAACGAGATAGGAGCCGACCACCAGCAGCGCTGTCGCGGCAAGGAGCAGCGGCATGACCGCACCGGGCCCCCCGAGTTGGATGACGAACCCAGTCCCGAGGCTCGCCGCGATGAAGCTCAGCGAGCCCCACAACCGCACGCGCCCATAGTCGAGACCGGATTTGCGGATGCCGCCGATCGCAACCGTCTCGATCAACGGCATGATGGTCGTCCAGTTGATGGCGAGCAGGATCGCGGCAAGCAGCATCTGCCAGAAGCCCGCCGACGCCCACAGCAGCACGAACGAGCCGAGCGAGCCCCAAGCGAGAACCATGAGGATGAGACGGCGGCTCCCGAGGCGGTCGGCCGCGAAGCTGATCATCGGGGTGAACACGATCCGAACGTAGAGCGGCGCGGCCAGCAGAATGGCGATCTGGTCTGGCTCCAGCGTGCGCCATTTCAGCCATACCGGCAGGTAAGGCAGATAGCAGCCGACCACCAAGAACAGCGCGGCATAGAGAAAGCCGAGCCGCCATGCGAGGGATGGCCCTCGGGCGAACGCTGAAGCTTGGCGTGTCATAGACGTTAACGAATCCCCTGCCCTTGGCCTGTTAGGTTGCCTGTTCCGTTCGGCCCTCAGCTCGAATCAGGTAGCTTCGCCATCACCATGCCGGAACGAGCCCCAAAACGCGCCCACCCTGCGCAGCGCAACCTAACGCGGCCCAAGCTCGGGTTGGCGCAGGAGTATGCTGCGCTTGAGGCAACACTGAGTGGGACGCCGCTCGGCCGCTGGTTTCTCGCCGAGTACGTGCGGCGGAACCGCACGCCAGAGACACAGCTCATGCTCGACGCCATCGCCAGGCTGGAATCCGCTGTGCTCAAGCCCCAGAGGCAAGCTGGCTTCGCGAGCATTATCGCCGAACTCGTCGGGATCAGCGACACCATCGTCCGCACGCGGCGGGAGATCGCCCAGCTCCGACCGCCCCCGGCGTTCGACAGGCAGATCACCGATGCGACGGAAGAGCTGGACCAAATCGTCGAGGCGACCGAGAATGCCACCTCCGAGATCCTTTCATCCGCCGAGGACGTGCAAGAGGTTGCCTGGACACTGCGGGAGAGAGGCATCGATACCGCGTTTTGCGACCAGCTCGACCAGCGTGCGATCGATATCTACACCGCCTGCTCGTTTCAGGACATCACGGGGCAACAAACCGCCAAGGTGGCGCGCACGCTGCGTCTTATCGAGCGGCGCATCAACGGGTTGATCGGCGTCTGGGGCAAGGATGGTGTTTCGCACCGGGCCGCCGAAGTCGGGAAGGCGATAGAGCATGGCGCCGATGAGGATAATCCGCTTCTGAACGGCCCGCCGCCGGATGGCGAGGGCCTGGGACAGGACGACATCGACGCAATGTTGAGCCGGGGGCAGGCCACCGGGGCGGCGTCCGAGGCAGAGACCGGAGCCCGACGGCCGGCCCAGGGATCCGAGGGTGCTCGGTTCGACCGGCCAGAGCCGTTGACCCTTTCCGATCTCCATAAGGTCAAGCGCGCCGCGCTTTTTGGATAGAAATTATTTTTCGCTAAATCAGCGACTTATCGCGAACAGTGCGACAAGTTGGCATCCCTCCCCTTGAAAAAACACGGGCCGCTAACCATCTCTGGGTGGACGCAATTTCCCCCAAAGCGTCCCCCAAACTGACGCATGAGAATGAAACGGCCCGATCCCCCCCCGATCGGGCCGTTTTCTTTTTCGGCGGCCGCCGGCGGCGCAAGCGGGGCAAAAGCCGGCGCCGCTCCGGCAGGCCCAGATTGTGGGCCGCCAGGACATTCTCGATGAATTGCGTGGTCGAATTCTCCCAACTGTAGAGCAGCGCATGCTCGCGCGCCGCATCGCGATCGAGCGTGAGAGCCTGGATCGCCGCGGCTTGGAGGTCGGTATCCATGATCGCGCATCTGGGGTCGGTCAGGACATCCTTGGGCCCGCTGACAGGATAGGCGGCGACGGGCACGCCACTGGCCAAAGCCTCCAGCAAGACGAGCCCGAAGGTATCGGTCAGGCTGGGGAACACGAACACATCCGCTGAGGCATAGGCTTCCGCCAGCGCCTCTCCCTCTTTGGGGCCGGTGAACAGCACATCGGGATAGCGCCGTTGGAGATCGGCGGCCTGTGGACCGCTGCCCACCACGACTTTCCGTCCCGGCAGATCGAGTTCGAGGAACGCCTTGATGTTCTTCTCCACGGCTATGCGACCGACATAGAGGAACACGGGCCGCTCGCCGAACAGCCGCACGCTGCGCGGCCGGTAAATCTCCAAGTCCACGCCGCGCGACCAGCGCATCATGCGCTCGAAACCGCGCGCCTTGAGATCGGCTTCCACCGACGGCGTGGCGACGAAGATGCCGGCGCCGCTGTTATGGAATCGCCGTTGGAAGGCGTAGCACCAGGATTCCGGAACCGGGAAGCGGGCAGAAACATATTCGGGAAAGCGGGTGTGATAGCTCGTGGTGAAGGGGCGCTTCATTTTGCGGCAATACTGCCGCGTCATCAGGCCGATCGGGCCTTCCGTCGCGATATGAATGAAGTCCGGCTGCACCTTGTCGATGTGACGCGCGATCCCACGCGGGCCGACAAGGGCCAGCCTGATCTCGGGGTATGTGGGACAGGGAAGCGTCCGAAAGAGCGAGGGTACGAGGAAGCTGACTTCAGCACCCAGTTTCGGGATCTCTTGGGCGAGCCGCTCATAGGTGCGGACCACGCCATTCACCTGGGGATACCAAGCATCGGTGGCGACGAGGATGCGCATCAAGCAGCAGCCTCGAACTCCTTGGCCGCGGTCTCGGACGCATGCACGCCCGTATGCGGGTTCCAGCGGATGATTTCGAAAATCCCCTCTTCGGTCTCGACCACGGCCGTGCAGCTTTCGACCCAGTCCCCGGTGTTGATATAGACGATGTCACCGACTTGGCGCATGGCGGCGTGGTGGATATGCCCGCAGATGACGCCTTGCGCGTTGTTGCGGCGTGCCTCTTGGGACAGAGCCTGCTCGAACTCGCCGATATAGTTCACCGCGCGCTTGACCTTGTGCTTCAGATAGGCCGACAGCGACCAATAGGGCATGCCGAACCAGCGGCGGATGACGTTCAGATGCGTGTTGAGCCACAGCGCCATCGTGTAGCTCCAGTCGCCCAAGAAGGCGAGCCACTTGGCGTAGCGCACGACCACGTCGAACTCGTCGCCATGCATGATGAGATAGCGTCTGCCGTCGGCGCCCACATGGACCGTCTGCTGCTCGATGGCGATGCCGCCGAATTGCGAGCCGCAATAGTCGCGTATCGCCTCGTCGTGGTTACCCGGGATGTAGACGAGCTCGGTGCCTTTGCGGACTTTGCGAAGGAGCTTTTGCAGGACGTCGTTGTGGGCTTGCGGCCAATAGATGCCGCGCCGGATACGCCAGAAGTCGACGATGTCGCCGACCAGGTAGATGCGGGGGGCGTGGTGGAAGCGCAAGAAGTCGAGAAAGGCTTCGGCCTGACAAGCCTTGGTCCCGAGATGAATGTCGGAAACAAAGAGCGCCCTGAACTGCCTTGGCTCGGCCTCGTTCTGCGCGTCGTCTTCGGTCGGAGTGTCTAGCACGATACGTTGCGAGTTAAGGTGATTTTGTTTCAGGGTTGTGACATCCGCGGTCACCTAGGTTAACGGGCAGCCGCCCATGAAAGTCCCTTTCAGCGGCTGACTGGGGCTTGGCTTGCTGGGGCTTGGGCTCCGGCCGTCTTTGGGTTAACAACCTGGCGGTGCTTCGAGCGGGGGATTGGATGAGCGACAAAGACGGGGTGATCCATGATGCAGGGTGCTTGCTGGTAGCCGCATGACAGCCGGGTTCGGACTGGAGAAGCTTGGCCTCGTTTCCCTGCGCTATCCCTGGATATGCTTGGCGATCGTGATTCTCGTGACCCCGATCCTGGCGTACGGGGCGAGCCAGCTGCAGTTCTCGAGCGACATCCGAGAGATTTTCCGCTCGGGCGATCCGGCGTTCGACCAGCTCGACGTCGTCGAAGAGCGCTTTCCCGACGTCCAGCGCGACATCCACGTGGTCGTTTCCTCGGACCAGCCCTTCGATTTCGACGACCTGAAGACGCTCAAGACGCTCGACCAAGAGCTCGCCGCGCTCGCCGGCGTGCGAAGCGTGTTGTCGATGTTCTCGGCCATTCGACCGCCCGAAGAGGGTGCGGAGCTCCAGCCGTTATTTCCGGACGACCTGGATAGGATCGAGAATTGGGACGCGCTTCGCAAAAAGGCGACGGGAAATCCCCTCATTGCCGATAAGCTCCTGTCCGACGACGGCAGCCTCGCCGTCTTCTCCGTTTCGTTGGCCGAGAAAAACCGGAGCGAAGAGACGGACCGCCGACTCGTAGGAAAAGTCAGGAGCAAGGCCGAGGAGGTCCTTGCGGGTACCAATCTCCACCTGGCGCTGACGGGGCTCGCCGCGATGCGGATCGAGATCATCTCGGCGCTCGCGCGCGATCAGAAGATCTTCCGGCTGCTTGCGCTCGGTGTCTCGCTTGTGATCGCCTGGCTGTTCTTCCGCAGGCTCGCCTTCGTGGCGGTCGCGGGCATTCCCGCCGTCGTCGCGGTCATCTGGCTGCTCGGCGGCATGTGGCTCGCCGGGCAGGAGATCAATCTCCTGACCGGGGTCGCGCCGACCATCGTGCTCGTCATCGTGTTCTCCGACTGTCTGCATCTGCTCTTTTCGGTGCGAAACGGCGTCCGGGCCGGGTCTAGTCTCGAGGCCGCGGTCGAGCGGGCCATCCGCCGCGTCGGTCCGGCCTGCGTGCTGACCTCGCTCACCACGACGCTGGCTCTGGCGTCGCTGATCTGGATGCCGCATCCCTTCGTGGCCAATTTCGGCATCGTCGCGGCGTCGGGCACGGCGGTCGCGCTGATCGGCACACTTCTTCTCGTCCCGCCCTTGGCGCTGCTGTTCCTGCGGAGCTTCGCCCGCGAAAATCAGCAGCAGGTCGAAAAGAACAGTGTCCTGCGGGGCATCGACAGCGTGTGCCACTGGGCGGCCGACGCGGTGACGTTCGCACCGCGCGCCATCTCGGCGGTCGGCGTCCTTATCGTCCTCGCAGCGGGGTGGCTCTATCTCCTGAACGAGCCGCGCTACAGCTATGCGAGCAACCTGCCGCAGAACCATCCGGCGCTCGCCGGCCTCAACGCCGTGGACAGCAAGCTCGCCGGCGCCAACGCGCTGCTCGTCGTCCTCGATTGGCCGAAGGACTACAATCTGATGTCCTTCCGCACGCTGGACGTCATCCGCAAGGTGCACGCCACGCTAGCGCGCGAGCCGGCGCTCGGCGCGATCACCTCGGCGCACGCCATGGAGGAATGGCTCGGCGGCGGGGTGGAGGGCGAGGACCGTCTGATGGCGTTCTTGGAGAGCGCAAAAGACACCTCGCTGGTGAAGGGGCTCGCTTCGCTGGAGGAGAATTCCGTGCTGGTCACCGCCCGGTTCGGCGAGCTCACCTCCGATGAGCTGGACCCCATGATGGAGCGGCTGCAGCGGCGCCTAGACAGCATCGCCAAAGAGGAACACACCAAGGTGCAGATATCGGTGACCGGCATCGTCCCGGTCACCGCCCAGGCGAGCCACGAAATGATCGAGCTGCTCAACCGCAGCCTGATGATCACCGTCGGCATGATCCTCGTGCTGATCGCGCTCGCCATGCGCTCGGTCGGCGCGGGCCTGGTCAGCATCCTGCCGAACCTCTTCCCGCTCGCGATGGGCGGCGCCTATATCTACCTGGCCGGCTGGGGGCTTCAGTTCACCAACCTGGTCGCCTTCACGGTCGGCTTCGGCATCGCCGTCGACAGCACGATCCATGTGCTCAACCGCTATCGCCTGGAGAAATCGGACGAGGTCGATTTGGACACGGCGCTGCGCCAGACGATCACCGCGGTCGGCCCCGTGGTCATCATCAGCACGATCGTGCTTGCCGCCGGCATCGGCACGAGTCTCTTGAGCGAGCTGCCCATGGTGTCGCTCTACGGCACGATCGTGGTCATCGTGCTGCTGTCCTCGATGGTCGGCGCCCTCTTGTTCCTGCCTGCGCTCATGGAGACGGTCGAAAGCTGGCGCAAGAAATCGAAGGTCGTGTCGAAGGCGCTCGGCTAGCTACTCGATGAAGGCCAGGAGGTCCGCGTTGACCGTCTCCGCGTGGCTGGTGATCATGCCATGCGGAAAGTCCTTGTAGGTCTTCAAGGTCCCGTCCTTGAGGAGCTTCGCCGACAACGGCCCCGCCGCCACGTAAGGCACGATCTGGTCGTCCTCGCTGTGCATGACCAGCACGGGCACGGTGATCTTCTTCAGATCCTCGGTGAAGTCCGTCTGCGAGAAAGCGACGATGCCGTCGTAATGCGCCTTGGCGCCGCCCATCATGCCTTGCCGCCACCAATTGGTGATCACGCCCGGCAGCGCTTGCGCGCCGGGGCGGTTGTAGCCGTAGAACGGCCCGGCCGGTAAGTCGTAGTAGAATTGGGCGCGGTTCGCGGCGAGTTGCGCCTGGAGATCGTCGAACACGGATTTGGGCAGGCCGTCAGGGTTCGACTCCGTCTTGATCATCAGCGGCGCGACCGCGCTGATGATGGCCGCCTTCGCCACTCCGTCCTCGCCGTGGCGGGCGATATAGTGCACGACCTCGCCGCCGCCGGTCGAGTGACCGATATGGATGGCGTCCTTGAGATCGAGATGCTTGGTCACCGCCGCGAGGTCGTCGGCGTAATGATCCATGTCGTGACCGCTGTCCGTCTGGCTCGAACGTCCATGCCCGCGCCGGTCGTGGGCGATGACGCGGTAGCCCTTGTTCAAGAAGAACATCATCTGCGGGTCCCAATCGTCCGCGGAGAGCGGCCAGCCATGGCTGAACACGATCGGCTGACCCGATCCCCAATCCTTGTAGAAGACCTCGACACCGTCTTTCGTTGTGATGGTGGGCATCTCCGTGGCTCCTTTGTCGGTCAACCCGTCCGCGCTAAGTCTCTTCAATCTCAGGCCCAGATCGTGACAGTTTGGTGTCGGACGGCCCGGCGCACACGAATCTGTCGCAGCCGGCGCAGATCGGCGAGCGGAATTTGACGAGGAGCAGCAGCTTGGCTAACGGCGCGTTATGAATGACGGCAGCTTGCAGGCGCGCCTTAAGACGGCGCTTGGATCTCCCGTCACCGAGACGGCGCCCCTGCCCGTCGGCTTCGGACTGACCGGACTTGCCGTGCGGCTCGATGACGGGCGCCATCTGGCCGTGAAGGCCCGGAGCGGTGAGTCAGGTCCGAGCCTCGAGATCGAAGGCTACATGCTCGGCGAACTGGCGCGGCTGTCAGACCTGCCGGTGCCACATGTGTACATCGCCGAGGCCGATCTCTTGGTGATGGACTTCATCGAGAATGACGGCGGCCCCATCACACCCGCGGTGGAGCGCGACGCGGCGCGGCTGCTCTCTGCCCTGCACGCTACGCCGCGTGAGAGCTTCGGCTATGCGCGCGACACGCTGATCGGCCCCCTCGCCCAGCCTAATCCTGAGAGCTCGTTATGGGTGCCGTTCTTTCGCGATCACCGCCTTCTGCACATGGCGCGGCCCGCGCAGGACGAAGGCCGGTTGCCCGCGGCGTTTCTGTCGCGCATCGAGAGGCTCGCCGAACGGCTTGACGACTATCTGTTGGAGCCGCATTTCCCCAGCCTGCTCCATGGCGATCTGTGGACGGGCAACGTGCTTGTGGATGGGAGCCGCATTGCCGGCTTCGTAGACCCGGCGATCTCTTGCGGGCACCCCGAGATCGAACTCGCCTTCACCACCATGTTCGGGACGTTCGGCGATGCGTTCTTCGACACTTATGAGGGACTGGCGCCGCTGGAGCCCGGCTTCCACGATCTGCGCCGGGATCTCTACAATCTCTACCCCACGCTGGTGCATGTCAGGTTGTTCGGGGAGAGCTATGTGTCGGGGATCGACCGCACGCTGGCGCGGCTCGGAATTTGACGCTTGGCGTGATGAAGCGGGGGATCGCACAACGCTTTTCAGCCGCCCAAAAAAGAACCGGCCCGGATAAACCGGGCCGGTCTTCCCTGCGAAACGAGCCGAACGCGAAAGGCTTATGCCTTATCAGCGGGCTTCGACTCGCCCCCCCATTTTTTCCCGAGCCGTCGTTTTAGTCTTGCTTCAGTCCTCTGGCCTATCGGGTCCGTTCCCGGAAGAAGAAGGCCCCCCAGCCCGTCCCCCGTGTTCGTAATGCAAAGCTAGCGCAGCCCCGCCGCCTGCTTCAACAATCCGCAAGGGTGGAAATGCAGATCGCTGCCGCACTGTTGCGGAAATGCAAAGGCGCACTTCGGAGGTTTTAGCGCACGGGGTTTTCTATCTATAAATCAGCAAGTTATGCCGTCACAGAGCCGGTTGAACACGGGGCTTTCCGGCATGGTCTACACGCCTGGCGCGAGACCGGCCCCGCTCTTGAGGCGGTAACTTTCTAGGTCCCTGTTGCACTTGGGCAACGACCCTTGGCAGACGGGCCACAGCCCCCTTACGGAGGGCTTTGTCTGGCCCACGTCGGGGTGGATTCGGGTTCGCAGATTCGGGGCCTCTGAGCCCCGCCGCGGCGCTATCGATGTAGTGAGACGGAGGCGACCGGACGGTAGGCCCCGGATCCCCTGTCGAGCTGCACGATGTCGATGGTATGCCGCTTGTCCGACACGTTGATGCTCATCCGGCCTGCGAATTTCTGACCGCTGAGCCGCGTCCGGATCGAGCTTCCACTCGCCGTGCCGCTGACCCCGCCGGAGGCGTCGTGAAGCTGCTCATTCCAGGCGCCGCTGATCTTTCCGCCCTGTATGGTCAATTGGAAGCTGGCGGAAAACTTGTGATCGACGCCGGCGCAGCGGACGTTTTGTGTCACCGCGGGGCCCACGGTCTTGTAGGTCGCGACACAACTCACCTTCTCCGCATCGCCCTTGAGCGGCGTCACCGTTCCGCTCCCCGACCAATAGCCGTCCAGCTGCTGATACGGATTGACCGAGCCCGCATGGGTCGGCGCGGCCGTGAAACCCGCTCCCAGCACCGCCACGATAAGCACTTTGCCGACGATGTGCGAAAGCAGGCGAAATCCCATGCCGTCCCTTCCATTCCAGTCAAATATGCCTGAGGAGAAGTCGGAGGCGATGGCGCCCCGTTGCAGCTCCGGCTCCGGTGTGCATCATGCAGCAAAACATGGCCGGGGGAAGACGATGAAGCTGGTACGATTTGGCGCATATGGGCAGGAGACGCCCGGACTTTTGGACGGCAACGGGCAGATCCGCGATCTGTCTGGCGTGGTCGAGGACATCGCAGGCGACGTACTGGGCGCCGAAAGCCTGAATCGTCTCAAGGCCATCGACCCGGAATCGCTGCCTAAAGTTGAAGGCACCCCACGGCTTGGGGCGCCTATCGGCCAGGTGCCGAAGTTCCTCGGGATCGGCCTCAACTATCGCGACCACGCCGAGGAAACCGGCCTACCGATCCCCGAGGTCCCCATCGTCTTCTACAAAGCGAGTTCTTGCGTCTCCGGGCCCAACGATCCGATTCTCGCGCCTGTGGACTTTAAGCGCATGGACTACGAGGTGGAGCTCGCCGTAGTGATCGGCAGCCGCGCGAAGCGCGTGGCCAAAGAGACGGCGCTCGACTATGTGGCCGGCTATTGCATCGGCAATGATGTTTCCGAGCGCAGCCTGCAGAAGGGCGGCCCCGGCGAATGGCTCAAGGCCAAAAGCTACGACACATTCGGCCCGCTCGGCCCTTGGCTGGTCACCACGGACGAGGTGCCCGATCCGCAAGACCTCGACCTCACCATGGATCTCAACGGCGAACGCATGCAGACGGGCAATACGTCGACCATGATCTTCAGCGTGGCCGAGCTCGTCAGCTATATCAGCAAATACATGACGCTCGAGCCCGGGGATGTGATCACCACGGGCACGCCGCCCGGTGTGGGCATGGCGCGGGACCCGCGCGTGTTCCTCAAGCCCGGCGATGAGCTGGTGTTGCGGGTGGCCGGCCTCGGCGAGCAGCACGCAAAAGTCGTCGCGGAGACCTAGGCGCCGTCAGGTTTCGGCCACAGCGCATGGAAGTGGTGTACCGGGCCCCGCCCCTTACCTACGTCGATTTCGTCGGCGGCGATGATGGCGGCGGTGACATAGAGCTTGGCGATCTTGACCGCCTTGTCCAGCGTCTCGCCCTTGGCAAGCTCGGCGGCGATGGCCGAAGACAGGGTGCAGCCCGTACCGTGCGTGTTCTCCGTCATCACGCGCGGAGCCTCGATGCGCTGAGCGCCCCTCTCGTCCAGGAAGATATCGAGGGCCGTCTCGGCAATGGATTCGCCACCCGTCAGCAACACAGCCCGCGCACCACTCTCACGCAAACGCTGGGCCCGGCCTTCGAGCATCTGCTCGCGGCTCTCGTCGGGCTCGCCGAGCAAAGCCGCTGCCTCTTTCAGATTTGGCGTGATGATCGTCGCGCGCGGCATAAGCCTTGTCCTCAGCAGGTCGACGGCATCCTCATCGAGCAGCGGATCGCCGCTGGTCGACACCATGACAGGATCGAGCACCACGGGCACCCCCGGGAACGCATCCAGCCCGTCGGCCACCACCTCGATAATGGGACCGGTGGCCAGCATGCCGATCTTGATCGCGCCGACAGCAAGATCGCTTGCCACGGCGCGCATCTGGGCCAGCACGAATTCAGGCGGCACGGCCATGACCTCGTTCACGCCTTTGGTGTTCTGGGCGGTGAGCGCGGTGATGGCGCTCGCGCCATAGACGCCAAGCGCCGAGAAAGTCTTGATGTCGGCTTGGATGCCGGCGCCGCCCGATGAGTCCGAGCCGGCGATGGTCAGCGCGATCGCGGTCCTAGGTGCTGTCATGGCGCGCCACTATTCACTGCTGGCGCGCAAGAGCAACCCCCATCGTCAGCCGATGGTGGCAAGCGACGGGAAGGTTTGCAGGAGCCAGCCGGCGATCAGCGTCATGGAGTTGGTCAGGAAGAGGATGCCGGTGAGCACAAGAAAAGCGCCGAGCACTTTCTCCATCATCGCCAGATGACCCCGGAAACGCTGCAACGCGCTCATGAACGGCCGGATGGCGACGGCGGCGAGAATGAAGGGAATGCCGAGCCCGAGCGAATAGACGAAGAGCAGGCTGACCCCTTGACGCACGGAGTCCTCACCCGCGGCGACCGCCAGGATCGCTCCGAGCACCGGCCCGATGCACGGCGTCCAACCGAAGGCAAAGGCCAGCCCGATGACATAGGCGCCGACGAGCCCCGCCGGCCGCGTGTCGGCATGATAGCGCGCCTCGCGGTGCAGCAGCGGAATATGGATGACGCCGAGGAAGTGCAGCCCGGCGATGATGATGATGACACCGGCGATCTTGGAAAGAAGCGGCAGGTTCTCCACCACGAGCTGGCCCAGCACCGTCGCCGTGGCACCCAGGATGACGAACACCGTGGTGAAGCCGAGCACGAAGGCGACCGAGGAAAGCACCACCGTCTGGTAGACATGGGCCGGCGTCTCATCCTCACCGGTGAGCTGGTCGAAGGTCGTGCCGCCAAGGAAACACAGATAGGGCGGCACGAGCGGCAGCACGCACGGACTGAGAAAGCTCAAGAGGCCTGCGATGAGGGCGCCGAGATAGGTAACATCCATGGCGTTTAGCTATTGCGCTCCCGCGGTAAGAGCAAGGTCCGGAACCAAGTCGTGAAGATGATTGATCACGGCGTCGGCCCCGAGCTCAGTGACCGGGGTCACGGAGTAACCAAAAGAGACGAGAACGACGGCCTTCAGGCCGGCGGCGCGGGCCGTTTCAAGGTCCGTGCGGCCGTCGCCGACCATGAGGGTGCTTTCCGGCGCCGCACCCAACGCCTTCACCACATGGGCGAGCCCCGCCGGGTCTGGCTTCCGGGGGAAGCCGGCATCGCTCCCCTGAATGACGCCGAACGACTTGGCGATGCCGAGAGTGTTCAGGAGATCGCGGGCGATAGCGTCATGTTTGTTGGTGCAAAGCCCGCAGGCAATGCCCGCCGCGCGCAGCGCGTCCAGGGTCTCGCGCGCGCCCGGATAGAGCGTGGAACGCTCCGCCGGGTTTGCCGCATAGCGGGCGACGAAGCGGCTCAGCACCGCATCATGCTCCGCCGGGCCGAGGGAAATGCCATGCGCTGCAAGCCCGCGCTGCAAGAGCTTGGCGAGGCCGCCCCCGACCATGCCGCGCACGGCGTCTTCGGGAGGCGGCGGCAGATCGCGCTCGATGAGCGTCCTGTTGAGCGCCGTGGTGAGATCGCCGACCGTATCGGCGAGTGTCCCGTCGAGATCGAAAACGACCGCGCGGCAAGACCCAAACTGAATCATCAGGCCGCAGCGCGGGCGCGCATGGCCGCGTCGCGGATGGCGGCGATGTTCTGTGCATAGGCGCCGCCCTTGAACACGGCGGAGCCCGCCACGATCACGTCCGCACCGGCTTCCGCCACGAGCGGCGCGGTCTCGACGTTGATGCCGCCATCCACTTCGAGATGGATGGGCCGCTCGCCGATCATCTCACGGATGGCGCGAATCTTGGGGAGCTGTTCGGAAATGAAGGCCTGGCCGCCGAAGCCGGGATTGACCGTCATCACCAGGATCAGGTCGACCTTGTCGAGCACGTATTCGATGGCCGTCTCCGGCGTGGACGGGGTGAGACTGACGCCCGCCTTCTTGCCGAAGCTCCTGATGTGCTGAAGCGAGCGGTCGATATGCGGTCCGGCCTCCGCATGCACGGTGATGATGTCGGACCCGGCTTTCGCGAACGCCTCGATATAGGGATCGCACGGCGCGATCATGAGATGCACGTCGAACACCTTGTCGCTATGGGGCCGAAGCGCCTTCACCACGTCAGGCCCGATGGTGATGTTTGGCACGAAGTGGCCGTCCATCACATCGACATGGATCCAGTCGCAGCTGGCCTTGTCGATCGCCTTGACCTCTTCGCCAAGCTTGGCGAAGTCGGCCGATAGGATCGACGGCGCAATGATGATGTCTCCGGCCATGATCAATCCCTTGGGCCTTGTTCTATGGCCCTGTCCTTGGGCCCGCTGGCGAAGGACGCCTTATGCGACTGCCGTCTGCTTGGGCGCTTCACTGCTCGACAGCGCTATCACGGCGGGTAATTGCCGGCCGGCCAGCCACTCGAGGAAGGCGCCGCCGGCGGTCGAAACATAGGTGAACGACGGTGTCGCGCCGACCATGTTCAAGGCCCGCACGGTATCGCCGCCGCCGGCGATGCTGACGAGCTTGCCCTCTTGCGACAAGCGTCCGGCCTCCTCGGCAAGCGCCAAGGTGCCTTTGCCGAACGGCGCAACCTCGAAGGCGCCGAGAGGACCGTTCCACAGCAGCGTAGACATCTCGCTGAGCCGCTTCTTCAGGCGCTCAAGGCTTTTCGGGCCCTGGTCGAGCACCATCATGTCGTTCGGGATCGCATTGACGTCGCACACGTCCCACTCGGTGCCCGGCGCCAACTGTTTGGCCACGACTTCATCGACCGGCAGGAAAATTTCACAGCCCGCGCGTTTCGCCGACGCCAGGACCTCCTTTACCGTATCCACGAAATCAGGCTCGTAGAGCGAGTTTCCAACATTCACGCCTTGGGCGTTGAGCAACGTGTTGGCCATGCCACCACCGACCACCAGCACATCCATGCAGGTGGCAAGATTCTTCAGCACGTCGATCTTGGTGGAGACCTTGGCACCGCCGACGACGGCCATGACCGGCCGCTTGGGATCGGCAAGCGCGCTGCGAAGCGCGTTGATCTCCGCCATCATCAACTTGCCCGCATAAGCCGGCATGAGATGCGCGATAGCCTCGACCGAGGCATGCGCGCGATGGGCCGAGGAAAACGCATCGTCCACGTAGATATCGCCGAGTGCGGCGAGCTTCTTGGCGAACTCGACATCGTTTGCGGTCTCTCCCTTGTGATAGCGCAGGTTCTCCAGGACGGCGACATCGCCCTCGCCGAGCACTTTAAGTCCGTTCTCCACGTCGGCGCCCACGCAGTCGTCAAAGAACAACACCGGCCCGCCGTTCAGAAGCTCTTCCACGCGCTTGGCGACCGGCCGCAAGGAGGTCTCGGGCGAGCGCTCGCCTTTCGGACGTCCCAGATGGGACATGAGGATGACCTTGGCGCCGCCCTGCTTCAGCTTGGAGATCGTGGGAAGCACGCGCTTGATGCGCGTGTCGTCGGCAACCTCGCCGTTTTCGATCGGCACATTGAGGTCGGCGCGCACGAGCACGCGCTTACCCTTCACATCGAGATCGTCGATGGTCTTGATGCTGGAAAGGTCGACTTCAGACATACTCAGTTCAGAACTCATATCAAACGTCCCATCGCGACGGCGGTGTCGCTCATGCGGTTGGAGAAGCCCCATTCGTTGTCGTACCAGGACACCACCCGGCAAAACGTGCGGTCGATGACCTGGGTACCCGTCAGATCGAAGACGGAACTTAGGGGGTCATGGTTGAAGTCCGATGAAACCAGCGGCTTATCGTTAATTCCCAGAACGCCCGCGAGAGGGGCCGCAGAAGCCGCCTTGACCATGGCGGCATTGATCTCCTCCGCCGTGGTCGGACGCGAGGACTGGAAGGTAAGATCGATGAGGCTGACATTGGGCACCGGCACGCGGATCGAGGCGCCGTCGAGCTTGCCTTCCAGGTCGGGCAGCACGAGGCCGAGGGCCTTGGCGGCGCCCGTCGAGGTCGGGATCAAATTGACGCCGCTGGCACGCGCCCGGCGTGGATCGGAGTGCAGGGTGTCCACCGTCCGCTGGTCGCCCGTATAGGCGTGGATCGTGGTCATGTAGCCGCGCTCGATGCCGACGGCCTGATGCAGCACCCCAGCCACCGGCGCGAGGCAATTGGTCGTGCAGGAGGCGTTGGACACCACGTGATCTTTTTGGGTGAGCTTTTCGTCGTTGACACCATAGACAACGGTGAGGTCGGCACCCGAACACGGCGCGGACACCAGCACGCGCTTGGCGCCTGCGTCCAAATGCTGGGCCGCCGTTTCCCGCTTGGTGAACCGGCCCGTGCACTCCATCACGATGTCCACGTCGAGATCGCGCCACGGGAGCTTCTCGGGATCGGCCTCCGACAGGACCGCGACGTCCTGCCCGTCGGCCTTGAGGTGGCCGTCGGCGACGGCGATCTCTCCGGGGAACCGTCCGTGCACGCTATCGAACTCAAGCAGCAGCGCGTTCATGTCGGCGGAGCCGAGATCGTTGATCGCGACAAACTCAAGATCCTTGCGGCCCGCCTCCAGGAACGCCCTGAAGGTCAGCCGGCCGATCCGGCCAAATCCGTTGATGGCGACGCGCGTATTAGCCATGTCCTCCCCTACCTCTACTTCTTGACGATCAGATCACGGGCCGCGGCCGCCATGGCCTCGGACGTGATTCCGAAGTGCTTATAAAGCTCTTGTGCGGGGCCAGACGCGCCGAATCCGCGCATGCCGATAAATACGCCCTTGCGGCCGAGCCATTTCTGCCAGCCAAATTCAACCGCCGCCTCTATCCCCACCCTGGGCGCGGTGCCCAGCACCGCTTTCCGGTAGGCTTCGTCTTGGGCGTCGAACAGCTCCCAACAGGGCATGGACACGACGGCGGCCTTGATGCCCTCGCCTTGCAGCATTTTTGCGGCATCGAGGGCCAAAGAGACCTCCGAGCCCGTACCCAGCAGGGTCACGTCCCGGCCGCCTTCGGGCTCCAACAGCACATAAGCGCCTTTGGCGGAGAGATTCTCGTCCGTGGGCGTGGTCCGCAGCAACGGCAAGCCCTGGCGCGTCAGCGACAGGATCGTTGGCCTGTCCTTGGACAGGAGCGCAATTTCCCAGCATTCGGCGCATTCGACCGAGTCGGCCGGCCGCATCACATAGAGATCAGGGATGGCACGCAGCGCCGCCAGCTGCTCCACAGGCTGATGGGTGGGGCCGTCCTCACCAAGGCCGATGGAATCGTGGGTCATCACATAGACCACACGCTGACCCATGATCGCCGAGAGGCGGATCGAGGGGCGGCAATAATCGGAGAACACGAGGAAGGTGCCACCGTAGGGCACGATGCCGCCATGGAGCGCGAGGCCATTCATGGCGGCGGCCATGGCGTGCTCGCGGACACCGTAATGGATGTAGTTGCCTGCGAAATCGCCGGGCTTGACGATGGTATGCTGCTTGGTGAGCGTGCCGACGGAGCCCGTCAGATCGGCCGAGCCGCCGATCAGACCGGGCACGACCGGCATCAGCCGCTCCAGAACTTTCTGCGAGGACTGCCGCGTGGCGAGCTTGGCGCCCTCGGCGGCGAAGTCCGTCTTGATTCCGGCAATGGCGCGGGAAATGTCATCGGCCACCTTTGCGTCGATCGGCTCGATGAGGTGTTCGCGGGAGGCCGCGTCGAGGCGCCCCGCCGCCTCGGTCCAGGTCTCATAGGCCGCACGATGCTGTGCACCCGCGGCGCGCCACGTCGCTAGGATCCGCTCCGGCACCTCAAAGGGCGGGTAAGACCAGCCCAGCCTTTCGCGGGCGCCGGCGATCTCCTCATCGCCCAGCGGCGAACCGTGCGTAGAAGACGTCCCCGCCTTTTTCGGTGCGCCATAGCCGATGACTGTGCGGCAGGCGATGATGGAGGGCCGGTCGCTTACACCGCGCGCATTCTCGATGGCAAGAGCGATGGCTTCGGGGTCGTGCCCGTCCACGGCGGCGGTATGCCAGTTCGATGCCCGAAACCGCTCGAGCTGATCGTCGGAGATAGAGAGGTCCGTCGATCCGTCGATCGAGATGTGGTTGTCGTCGAATAGAACGATCAACCGGCCGAGCTTGAGATGACCGGCGAAAGAAATCGCCTCCTGGCTGATGCCTTCCATGAGGCAACCATCGCCCGCGATGCAGTAGGTGTGGTGGCCGACAATGTCGTCGCCATAGCGCTGATTGAGCAGCCGCTCGGCGAGCGCCATGCCGACCGCGTTGCCAATGCCCTGCCCGAGAGGCCCAGTCGTTGTCTCGATGCCCGGCGCATGGTCGTATTCGGGATGCCCCGCCGTGCGCGCGCCAAGCTGACGGAAATTCTTGATTTGCTCGATGTCCATCCCCGGATAGCCGGTGAGATAGAGGAGCGCATAGATCAGCATCGAGCCATGACCGGCCGACAGCACGAAGCGGTCGCGGTCGGGCCAATCCGGGTGCGCGGCGTCGAACTTCAAGAAGCGCGTGAACAGGACCGTGGCGACGTCGGCCATGCCCATGGGCATGCCGGGATGACCGGAATTGGCTTTCTGCACTGCATCCATGGCGAGCGCCCGGATGGCGTTCGCCATATCTTTGTGTGCTGCTTCGGACACTGCCCGATCCTGCATCAGGGCCTCACCCATCTATTGTCTCCCAAATCCGAAAGCTTAGTAGGCGCGGACGCCCATCGCCGCCTTGACCGCGTGATAGCCCACAAGAAGCTGGGTCAACGCCAGCGGGTGGCTCTTTTTCGCGCCATTGGCGCCATCTACGTCGATGCGACCGACCTGGTCGCGCAGATGGCCCGCCTCCGGGATGAGATTCCACAGCAGATCCTCGATCCGCTCGGCCCTCTTGTCGGAGATATTGCCGTTGATCTCAAGTACGTCGACGGGTTTTCCGTCTCTATCACGCGCCAGCTCCAGATGGAGCCCGGCATTGCTCGTCCCATCGAAAAGGGGCGAAAAATCGGGATGCGGCAGGGTCGGCCGCAGGAGGTGGCGGACATCGAGCTGGGTATCGGAGCCGTTGGCGCCCTTGGGTGACTGGAAGCGGATGACGATATCGGCGAAGGTCCGCTGTGGATGGATGAAATTCGGGCTGTCCTGCTTCCGGCGCTCAAGCGACGCGACAACCTCCTCCAGCTTGTAACCACGCCTGGTCGTATCGCGGTGGATCTTCCATTTGACGCGGAGATCGTCCTCCGGATCGAGAAATATCTTCACGTCGTAGCAGTCGCGCATGGCGCGGGTAGTGTAGCCCAACAGCCCTTCGGCGATGACGAATTCGGTGGGCTTGAAGTAGCGCGGGCGGCCCAGCGTGCCATCCGCATGGCAATAGACCGGCTTCAGCACCGGCTCCCCCCGGCGCAGCAGACGCAAATGCTGCTCCAGGACGTCGACATAGTTCGCGCGCGGATCGAGCGCGGATAGACCCGCGTAGTTGCGCTCCTGGCGCGTATAGCGATGGTAGTCATCGGTGCAGAAGACCGAGCAGTGCTCCTCGCCCAGAATCTGGGCGACACCCGCCGACAGGGTCGTCTTTCCCGATGCCGAGTCACCCACGATACCGAGGATGATCGGATGATCTACTCGCTTGGGCATTCTCCGCTCCCAGGCGTTTCTATCCCTATGGCTTATTAGGCGACATCGCGAGCCGCCACGCTCGCTAAACGGTCCGTCGGCACATAGCTCGTCATGATCTGCCGCTCGCCCGTCGCCCCGGTTATCATCATTGTCTGCACTTTGTAGTGGCTCTTGCTGCGCTCCACGCCTTCGAGCATGAGGCCCGTGGTGATTCCGGTCGCGCAGAAGAAAAGGTCGTCCGAGGTGATCAGCTCGTCGCGCTCGAACCACCGCGCGGTATCGATGCCGGCGTCCTTGACCGCCTTGGTCTCAGTTTGAAGTTGCGGATCGAGACGGGCGAGGAACTCCCCGCCGATCGCACGAATGGCGCAGGCCGACATGACCCCTTCGGGCGTACCGCCGGTTCCCATCAAGGCATCGATGCCAGAGCCCGGCACGGCCGCCATAAGCGCGCCGGCAACATCGCCTGCGGGATACATCGCGACGCGTGAGCCGGCCGCGAGAATTTCGCTGACGAGATTGCGGTGGCGCGGCTTCTCGAGCACGAACACCGTGAGATCGGAAATGTCTTTATTGAGGATCTCGGCGAGCTCTTCGAGCTTCTTCGCGGTGGACCAGGTCGGGTCGATCTTGCCGCGCGCCGCCGCGCTGGCGACGAACTTCTCCATGTAGAAGGCCGGACCCGGATTCATCATGGCGCCGCGGGGCGCCAAGGCGAGAACCGAAAGCGCGTTGGTGAGACCGCGCACCAGATAGCTCGTGCCTTCGACGGGATCGACGGCAATGTCGGCCTTGAAGGCGGCGCCGGGGTGACCGAGATGTTCGCCACGTTGAGGCTGCGGCGCCTCGCCGGCCGTCGCCTCGCCAATCACCACTCGTGCGTCGATGTCGATCTCACCGAGCGCGCTGCGCATGGCCTCCAGTGCCGCGCGGCCGCCGTCGTCGGCATCGCCTCTCCCGATCCAGTTGAAGGCCGCGCAGGCCGCGCGCTCCGTGACACGGCGCAAAGAATAGACGAGATCCGGATTGACCGGGTCCGGGCTCTGCATGACGTCTCCTCCTCGGCGGCTTCGCTTTAGAAGCGCCGACGTTCTTCAAGTGGCCAGAAAGCCTTGGCGCACTATACCTTATGGGTCGTCGCGGCCCCAATGATCAAGGGCCGCGGCCGATTAACCCTCCCCTGTTGCCATGATCTAGCCGCCCCGACGCCGCGGATCGAGCCCATCGCGCAAGGCATCCCCAAGCACATTGATGGAGATCAGGACCCCGATCAGCACCAGCCCGGGCAAGATCGTGACCCACCAGGCGCCGGCAAAGATGAGGTCATAGCCCGAGCGGATCAGCGTGCCGAGGGACGGCTTGGTCACCGGCATGCCAAGCCCCAGAAAGGATAAAGCCGCCTCCGCCATGATGGCGCCGGCCACTTGCGTGGTGGAGATGACAACCAGGGGCGAGAGGATATTGGGCAGGATGTGGCGGTGCACAATGGCCAAATCGCTACTCCCCACTGCGCGGGCCGCCCGGACATAATCCTTTGCGGCCTCGACCAGGGTGGCGGCGCGGGCCGTGCGGGCAAAAACGGGCCACTCCGCCAGGCCGATGACGAGGACCAACAGCGGCACGGCAAACGTGCTTAAGGCCGCGCCGCCGAGCCCTGCGCGAAACAGCGCCATGACGATGATCGCCATCATGAGGGTGGACAGGGAAAGCTGGATGTCGGCCAGGCGCGTGATCAAGCTATCTATGCGCCCGCCGAAATAGCCGGCCAGGAGACCCAGCGACACGCCGATCGCCGACTGGATGACCACGGCAAGAATGCCGACCAGCAGCGAGATGCGCGCGCCGTAGAGAATGGCGCTGAACAGATCGCGGCCTTGCGCGTCTGTGCCCAGGACAAAGCGCGGATCGCTCCCCTCTTGCCAGACCGGCGGCAGTTCGGCGTCGAGCAGATCGAGGCTTGCCAAATCGAACGGGTCTTGCGGGGCAATGAGCGGCGCGAACAAACAGGCCAGCGCGACGACGCCGAGCAAGGCGGCGGCGAGGATTGCGCCGGGCCGTTCGCCGGCAAAATTGGCGAAGGCGCGTGCATTCGGCTGGTTCACCCCCGCGCTCATCGTCCGCCCTCGAGACTGACGCGCGGGTCGAGCGCGAGGCTCACCATGTCGACAAGCGTGTTGACGACCACGAATAAGAGACCGACCAGCACGAGATAGGTGGTGATGAGGGGGATGTCCGCGCGGGTCACGGCTTCAAGAAAGAGGAACCCCATGCCCGGCCATTGGAACACCGTCTCGGTGAGAAGCGTGTAGGCGATGAGCGTGCCGACCTGGAGCCCGCCCACGGCGGCGAGCGGCAGCAGCGCGTTGCGCAGCGCATGGACGACCCATACGCGCAAGGGTGAGGCACCCTTGGCGCGCGCGGTGCGCACATAGTCGTGGCCGAGCTCATCGAGCATGGCGCCACGCACCAGCCGGATAAACAACGGCAGCATGATCGAGGAAAGCGTCAGCGCCGGCAGCAGCAGATGTTCGAGCCCGTCCAGGGTTAGAAGGCCCGTCTGCCACACGCCGAGATCGACCGTCTCGCCGCGGCCGAAAGCCGGCAGCCAGCCGAGCCAGACCGAGAAAATCGTGATGAGCAAGATGCCGGTGAGAAAGACCGGCACGGAGATGCCAAGCACGCTGAGGCCCAAGACGAGTCTCGCGCCGAGGTTGCGGGGGCGTACGGCGCTATAGATGCCGCCCGGCAATGACAGGAGCAGTACGATGAGGCTCGCGCCGAGCACCAGCTCAAAACTCGCCGGGAACTTGGCGAGCACCACCTCGATCGTCGGCTTCTTGTAGATGATGGAGGTGCCGAGATCGCCAGTGGCAGCCTGGCCCAGATAGCGGGTGAACTGCACCGGCCAAGGTGCATCGAGGCCGAGCTCGTGGCGCAGGGCCGCGCGCTCGGATTCCGGTACGGCCTGCCCCATGATCTCGCGTAGAGGATCGCCGAGGCTCTGGCGCACGGCAAAGGCGATGACGAGGATCGCCAGCATGACCAACAGCGCTTGGACGAGACGGCGCGCGATGAAGGCTGCGCCCGAGGCAAATGCGTTCATGGACGCATCATGCCCGGGTCAGACCGAAGCCAATGGACGCGGCGACCAGCGCCTGCCAGGGCACGAAGAGAAGCCACAACGCGCCGAGATCGGCCGCGGGGTAAAGCAGCACGCCGAGCGCGGTACCAACCGCCACGGTCACGATCCAACTCTTGGGGCGCCGGATAGGCTCGGCCGGAATGCCGGACCCGAACGCCGTGAGTCCGGCGCCGACGGCACCGCCACTCACGCCACCGAGCAGGAGGCCAGCGACCTCGCGGTTCGCCTTGGCGCCCTGGACCGTGCCAAAGAGCTCCGAGCCGACCAGCGCCTGGAAGATGTCGTTCGCGGTATTGACCGCGGCGAGCCAACCGACCAGCACGAGCGCCATGGCGAGCAGGCATTTGCCTGGATCGCGGGTGATCCAGAGCCACATCATGAGGCCGATGCCGGCCCCGAAAACGATGCCGGCGTGAAGCGGCACGCCTTCGGCATTGAGCAAAAGCCCGCCCTCGTCCAGACGCATCTCCGGCAGGGGCGATGGGAGGCTTGAGATCAATCCGGTGACGGCGCCCATTGTCGCCATAATGGCCACGGCGCGGGCGCTGGATGGTAGCCGCGGCTTGGTGTCGGCCTTCAGGAAATCCCACTTCATTCCCGCAGCGGACAATTCCGGTCGCCTTGCCGCCCCCCTGGTGGTCCTCGCGGCGAAAAGCACGCCGCAGTTCAAGACTATAGCTGACGGGGGTCAGGCTGACCAATCAGAAGGGTGGCTGGGCGCGCGTTTCCGCCTAGCTTTCAGAGACCTGCTTCGGCTTGGTGAGGCCCTGCTCCATCTGCTCGCCCACCATCGCCTTGCCGTTCATGATTAGGCACATGGCCTTTTCCAAGAAGGTGTGGTCGTCGTCCATGCTCCAGGTCACGGTGGTCGTGTCGCCATCCGGCTTGGAGGCGAACTGAGCCGCTGGTGCCCTCGAAGGGCTCCGTGAAGTCGACCTTAATCTTCACAAGCTCGTCGGGCTTGCTCTCGACCAGGGTCATCTTGCCGGCACCTCCCTCACTATTCCCCGCCCAGGTCATCACGGTGCCCTCACCGGCGGACGGCACTTCAAAGCCGACCTTGGCTTTGGGGTCGAGCTTCGCCCAGGGCGACCAAGCTTCCCATTTGTGGAAGTCGTTCACCTCGCCGAATACCTTCGATGCCGGGGCGTCGACCGTGACGGAGCGCTCAACGTGGAATTCGGATGGCTGGAGCGCGACGACGACCACGAACACGAGAACGAGCGCCACCAGTACAAGCAGGATCTTCTTCAGCATCGGATGTCCTCCCCGAACGGCCTCTGCGGGCCCTACTCGATGACAAGATCACCCAGATACGGCATGTCGATGACGTTCACCACAGGCTCGATCTTCACATTTTTTCGGGCCGCCCAGGCGAGATGCTGCCATTGAAGGGGCAGGAGCGCCGCGTCCTCATAGAGGATGCCCTCGATCTCCTTTAGGACTTCCGCGCGGGCTTGGCTGTCGGTCATGGTCTGGGCCTCGAGCGTGAGCCGGTCGACCTCCGAGTTCGAATAATCCCCGGCATTATATTGGCCGTAGCCCGTCTCCTTGTCCGGCGTCATGACCAGGAACTCGTAGAAGTTCGCCGAGTCTTGCGTATCGGACTGCCAGCCGATCATCAGCATGTCACCATCGCGCGCATCGAAGCGCTGCCAATACTGCGCCTTCGGCAGGGTCTCGAGATCGACCTTGATGTTGATTTTGGCGAGCATGGCGGCGACCGCTTCGGCAATCCGCGCGTCTCCCACATAGCGGTTGTTCGGGGCGACCATGGACACCGAGAAGCCGTCCTCGTAGCCGGCCGCCTTCATGAGGGCCTTGGCCTTGGCGAGATCGTAAGGGGGCGTAAGATCCGGATCGTGACCGCCATAGCCGGGCGGGCTCAGTTGACTCGCGGCGGTGGCGAAGCCACGCATGATCTTCTTGGCGATGCCCTCGCGGTTGATGGCATAGCTCATCGCTTTGCGGACGCGCGCATCCTTGAAGGCTTCGACACGGTCCTGATTCAGTTCGAAGGTCAGCACGCGGGTCGAGGGGATAGCGATAAGCGTGCAGCACGGCGCCGCCTCGATGCGCTTCAGATCGGCCGGCGGCACGGGCGCGATGAAGTCGACATCGCCGGCAAGCAGTGCCGCGACGCGCGTGGCCGGCTCCTTGATCGGCGTGAGAACGATCTCGTCCACATTGCCGGGCGAGTCCTTGTCCCAATACTCGGCAAAGCGTTTGAGTTCTAAGCGGATCCCCTGCTCGCGCTTCGTGACGATGAAGGGACCGGTGCCGCTCATATTGGCCGAGGCAAAGGACGAGCCATGCTTGATCACGGCATCTTTCGGCTGCCCGCGTGCGTCCGTGCCCGAATAGAATTCGCGGTCCATGGGAAAGATGTAGGTCGCCAGATTCAACACTAATGGATACGGACCCTTGGTGATGAGATCGACGGTGTGCGCATCGACCGCCTTCGCCGCTTCGAACGGCTCGAACAGCGCCTTGAAATCGGGGCTCTGCTTCAGGCGGTTGAATGTCCAAACCACGTCATCGGCGGTCATCACGCGGCCGGAATGGAATTTGACGCCGTCGCGCAGGTGAAAGCGTGTCGTGCGCTCGTCGAGTTGCTCCCAGCTCTTGGCCAGCCGGGGTTCGAATGTTTGGTCCTTGCGGCGGCGCACCAGGGGATCGAACACGAGGTGGGAGAGCTGAAGGGTGGCGCCGGAGAGCTGCTCATGAGGGTCGAGCGAGGCCGGGTCGGCGTCATAGGCCATGCGCAAGGTCTTGCCGCCTGCCGCGACGGCGGGGCCGCTAACGGCGGGGCCGCAAATGAGGAGCGCAAGGACGCAAAAGGACAGGAAACGACGCATGGACGGCATGTTGTCGCCTGAAACCAACGCTCACGTCCAGCCTCTTGCCTCGCAAGCTCTGGCCGATAAAGTCCCCCCTCCCCGGCAGGAACCTTTGGAGTTTCACCCCTCGTGCCCGGCTTTTTCGTCACAGGAACCGATACCGATGTCGGCAAGACCCTCGTCTCGGCCTGGCTGCTGACTCATCTCGATGCGTGTTATTGGAAGCCGGTGCAGGCGGGGAACGAGCCTGCGACGGATTCCGCGACGGTTCAGCGTCTCGCGGAGCTCCCGGTGGGACGCATCTTGCCGGAGGCCTATCTCTTGCCAGAGGCGCTGGCGCCGCACGAGGCGGCACGGCGTGCCGGCGTGACATTCGACATGCGGAAATTGGAGCTGCCGCCTTGCGATGGCCTGGTGATCGTCGAGGGCGCGGGCGGTCTCATGGTGCCGATCACGGACGACGTCTCTATGATCGATCTCGCAGGCGAGCTCGACCTTCCCATCGTCCTCGTCGCACGATCGACCCTCGGCACCATCAACCACACGCTTCTGTCACTTGAGGCGATCAGACGGCGCGGGCTTCCGCTGGCGGGCGTGGTCATCACCGGCCCGGAGACGCCGCATAATCGCGCCGCAATCGAGCGCTACGGCCAGATCGAAGTCATTGCCGAGATTCCCTGGCTCGAAACCATCAACCGCGATGCGCTCAAGGCGATCGAGCCGGAGTTCGATCTCTTGAAGCTTGCAACGGTGAGACCGTGAACGACTCAGCGAACCGTCAACAGACCTCGCCGGCGCGCGACGTGATCACCCGCGACAAGCGCTATGTCTGGCATCCCTATACCCAGCACGGGACGGAGGTCGAACCGACCGTGATCGCCCGCACCAAGGGCGCCTCCCTGTTCGACGCGGACGGGCGCGAGATCCTCGACCTGATCTCCTCGTGGTGGACCTGCACCCATGGCCATGCGCATCCGAAGATCAACGCGGCGCTCGCAGCTCAAGCGGAGCAGATGGAGCATGTGATGTTCGCGGGCTTTACGCACGCGCCCGGGGTCGATCTCGCCGAGGCGCTGGCCGGCCTGCTGCCCGGAGATCTCAATCGCGTGTTCTTCTCCGACGACGGCTCGACCTCGGTCGAGGTGGCGATCAAGATCGCACACCAATCCTGGGTCAATCGCGGCGAACCGCGGCGGCGTATGCTGGTTGCCTTCGACGGCGGCTATCACGGCGACACGCTGGGGGCCATGTCGGTGGGGCGCGGCTCGCAGATGTTCGGCGCCTTCAAAGATTTGATGTGCCGGGTCCGCGTGCTGCCTTACCCCTCGACCTTCGAGGGCGACGACGCGGCGGACGAGCGCGAAGCGGGCGCCCTGTCGGCCTTCGAAGCGCTGCTTGCGGATCACAGTCAGGCCGTCGCGGCGCTGATCATCGAGCCGCTGATGCAGGGATCGGCGGGTATCCGCTTCTGCCGGCCGGGCTTCCTCAAGCGTCTCGTCGAAATGGCGCAAGGGGCTGGAGTCATTGTGATCTTTGACGAGGTGGCGACGGGCTTCGGACGCACGGGCACGCTGTTCGCCCTGGAGCAGGCCGACGTCGTGCCCGACCTTGTCTGTCTCTCGAAGGGACTGACGGCGGGGTACATGCCGCTTGCGGCCACGGTGGCGCGCGATCGCCTGTTCGACATGTTTCTCGGCCACAACTTCGACCGGGCGCTGCCGCACGGCCATTCCTTCACCGCCAATCCGCTGGCCTGCGCGGTCGCGCTTTCAGCGCTCGGGCTTTACGAGGAGGAGCAGACGCTGGCGCGCATAGGAGAGATCAACGCGCAGCATCGCGCGACGCTCGACGTGCTTGCGGCGCGCGCGGATGTATCGAAGCCGCGCGTGCTCGGTGCGGTGCTCGCTTTTGAGGTTCAAGAAGGCGGACAGTATCAATCCGAAGCAAGCCGCAAGCTGCGGGCCTGGTATCTCGCGCACGGCTTCAACATCCGGCCGATCGGATCGACCGTTTATCTCATGCCGCCCTACTGCATCACCGACGCGGAACTCGCCCGGGCCTATGCGGGCATGATTGAAGGGCTCGACCAATTGGCCTCAGGCGCGCTCTAGCCGCCCATAGACGATGTGCCAGGTGACGCGCCCGCCGAAGCGCAAATTCGTGGCGCGAATCGCGCGGCGCAATGCGCCAGGGGTGAGAGGCGCATAGCCGTCTCGCGGCGTGAGGCCGCCGACCGCTTTCATCCGCCGCAAATACGAAAGCGAGTCGTTATCGGGCGTTAGGTGCTCCTGCTCGACCACGCCCGGAAGCTTCGGCAGACCGACGATGCCGCTCGGCAAGCCTTCCGTGGCAAGCACGGTGCGCCACTCGGCGAAGCTGTCGGGGCCCAAACTGGCAAAGAGCAGCTGGCCTCCCGGCGCCAGCAAGGCCCGCAGGCGGTTGAGCGTGGCGACCGGGTTGGGGAGCCAATGGAGCGTCATGCTGGTGACAATGAGGTCGAGGCCCTCATGCGAGCTGGCCTGGCCTGCATCCATGATCTCGTACGCAACGCGCGCTTGGGTTCCTGCAAGCCCGCGGCGGCATTCGGCGATCATGGCGGGCGACACGTCGGTCAGCACGAAATCGCCGTCCGGATACTTGGCTAAGAGCCGGCGGCTGAGCAGTCCCGTGCCGCAGCCCAGTTCCAGCACGCGCGGCGCTTCGAGATCCGGAAGGAGGGCCGCCAGGCGTTCCGCCACGGCGTGCTGCAAGCCCGCATGGCTTTCGTAACGCTCAGCCCGCGCGCCGAAGCTGGCCGCGATCGCGGCGCTACGACGTGAGAGAATGGGCGAATTCAGCGACATGACGGGCGCACCAATCGGGGTGCCTCAAGGGAAGAACGTGACCGCCGTCGGGCGACCACAGGATGGTGTTTTGCCCCCAGACCGCCTCGGACATGGCCGGCGAAACGATCGCATCGTCTTTGGCGGCGAGGGTAAGGATCGGACATTGAAGCCTTTTCTTAGCGGCCTCCGCGTCCCAATGCATCAGCCAATCGAGGCCTTCCCGCAGGCGTGGGACATTGAGAACCGCAGGATCGGCGAAATCCGGTGCTCCGCACGAGCGCCAAAACGCTCGCAATGTGCCGCCGGGATCGCTGTCGAGCCCACGCCGAAGCGCGGCCACCCGGGCCTCCGGCACATGCGGACAATACCGGTCAAAGCCCTGCACGGAAATTAGGCCGCGGAACCGGCCCTCTTTTTCCTTCAGTAGCCACAGCACGCCAAGCGAATGGCCGATCGCGATGGCGTCGTCGGGCCAATCGCTGCGGTCTTTCGCCGTATCGGAAAGGAAGCCGAGGTCGACACGCGTGACGTCCGCTTTCGGCAACCGCGCGACGAGCGGCGTCCAGATCGAGGTATCGAACCCCCAGCCGTGCACCACGACAAAATGCATGTCAGGCGGACGCCGCCTTGACGGCGGTTGGCGCAAACGCGTCGCAGCAAGCCTCCAGTGCCGCTAAGAGGCTGTCCAAGTCCTGCTTCGTGTGCGCGGCCGTGAACGCGCATCGCACCCGTGCGGTCCCGTTCGGCACCGTCGGCGGTCTGATTGCTGTCGCCCAAAAGCCGGCCTGGCGGAGTGCGGCGCTCAAGCCGAGAGCAGCCTCCGCCGTACCCACAGTCAGGGGTACGATCTGCGTGGACGACGCGCCCGTATCGAAGCCGCGGTCTGCCGCTTCGCCCCGGAAGCGCGCGGCAAGCCCCGCCACGTGCGCACGCTCGGCATCCAAGTCGGACAATAGATCGAGAGCGGCATCGATGGAGCCTAGAACCGGTGGCGGCAACGCCGTCGAGTAGATGAAGCCGCTACAGCGGTTGATCAGATAGTCGCGCGTCGTATCCGAACAGGCGACATAGGCCCCGAAACTACCGAGTGCCTTGGAGAATGTGCCAATCACGATGTCGGCGCCATCCGAGAGCCCACGCCCGCCCTCGCCCAGCACGCCTGTGGCATGGGCGTCGTCCACGATCAGCATGGCATCGTTCGCCTGCGCGAACGCTTCGATCTCGGCGATCGGTGCCACATCACCGTCCATCGAGAACACGCTCTCGGTGAGAATGAATTTGGGGCGGCCTTCCTCCGCATGCTGCTTCAGCAGCTCGGCCAGATGATGGGCGTCTCCATGCCGGTAGCGGATTTCGCGCACGCTCGCCGCCTGGCAGCCGAAATGCATGCTGGCGTGATTGAGCCGATCTGCGAACACGAGCGGCTCTGCCCCGAGAGCACGTTTATCAAAGAGAGCCTGAAGAACGCTTGCGTTGGCCTGAAACCCGGACGCCATCAGAAGCGCAGCCGGCTTCTGTTTCAGCGCGGCGACCTTCCGCTCGATGCGCGCAAAGAGATCGAGATTGCCGGTCACGAGCCGGGACGCGCCTGATCCTGTCCCGAAGCGCTTTGCCCAGTCGACCGCACGTGCAGTCAAGCCCTCATGAAATCGCAAACCAAGATAGTCGTTGCTGGCCAGATTGACATAGGTGCGCCCATCCACCTCAAGGGTGCGCGCGTTCCTCGCCTCAACATCGGTGAGGGCCCGCCGCAGACGGCCCTGCCCGAGCGTATCGAGGAAGGCCTGATACCGGCTTTCACTTGCACCCATGATCCTGTCTTAGCGGCAAATTCGGGAGTGTACGAGCAAGGTCAACAATATACCCCTGACGGAACGGGGGCCCACCCCGCCGGCTCACAGGAATGTACGATATATAGACCGGGAAGCTCTTTAGGGCTCGCTGACACGGGGTCGAGCTTCGTTGACCCAATCTTTTTGCAACGCAGCAAT
>Ga0307377_10000811_pt1 | contig 41402 bp, 34 predicted proteins | sample TR3MG_FD_202535 | JGI IMG/M metagenome (GOLD analysis project Ga0307377, IMG submission 202535) | Soil microbial communities from Risofladan, Vaasa, Finland - TR-3 | ecosystem: Environmental > Terrestrial > Soil > Coastal area > Acid sulfate soil | place: Finland: Risofladan, Vaasa | collected...
CGCTCGGTTCGCAGCAAAGCGATCAGTGCCGGATCGACACCATCGCGCAGTCGTGGAGCATCATCGCCGGTGCCACGAATCGGCAGCACGCGGCCGCGGCGATGGCATCGGTCGATCGCCTGCTAGTCGATCGCGAGCACCGGCTTGCCCGACTATTCGCCCCGCCGTTCGACCAGGACGGCGCCGAAAACCCGGGTTACATCAAGGGCTATCCGCCGGGCGTGCGCGAGAACGGCGGGCAGTACACGCATGGCGCGGTCTGGTCGATCTTCGCCTGGGCCGGACTCGGTGACGGCGAGCGTGCCGGTGGCCTGTTCGACCTGCTCAACCCGATCCGCCATAGTGACAGCGCCGAGGCGATCGCGCGTTACAAGGTGGAACCGTACGTGGTCAGTGCGGACGTCTATGCGGTGGATCCGCACGTGGGTCGCGGCGGCTGGACCTGGTACACCGGTTCCGCCGGCTGGCTGTACCGCGCCGGGCTGGAAGCCGTGCTCGGGTTCCAGTTGCAGGGCGACCATTTGCGCATTGAACCATGCATCCCCGGGCACTGGCCCGGTTTTCGGCTCAGCTACCGGCATCGCGGCAAACAGCACGTCAGCTGCTACGAGATCGACGTGGAGAATCCGCACAAGGTTTGTGGTGGCGTCGCGTTCGTGGAAATGGACGGCCAGACGCTCGACGCCGGCACGGCGATCGCGCTGCTGGATGACGGCCAGACACATCGGCTTCGCGTGGTCCTCGGCTGACGCCCCGCAGCCTGTAGGAGCGCACCCTGTGCGCGAATGCTTTTGTGGGCTTCAGCCGCGATGAGCTTGCTCTGACCAAACCAAGAGCATCGCGGCTGAAGCCGCTCCCACAAGTACGCTCCACACAAGGGGGTCAGCGCCGCCGCGTGCGCGATGCGCCGAGTTTTCGGGTCAGCGTGTTGCGACCCACGCCGAGCGCCTGTGCGGCGTGCTGGCGATGGCCGTCATTGGCTTGCAGCGCCGCCTGCAGCAGGGTCTGGTCGAGCGACTCGCGGGCGCGTGCATGGATGTCTTCCTCGCCATGTTGCAGCGCGGCCACTGCCCATTCGCGCAAGGCATCGGTCCATTCGCCGCTGGCTGGCGCACCCGCGGTACTGCCCAGATCCGACGGCAGGATCTCGGCGCCGGGCGCGATCACCACCAGCCGGCGGCACAGGTTTTCCAGCTCGCGCACGTTGCCGGGGAACTCGCCCTGCGCGACCAGCTTCAGTGCCGCACGCGAGAAGCGCTTCGGCGGCAGTTTCAGTTGCTGTGCCGTGGCCGCGAGAAAATGCTGGGCCAACAACGGAATGTCGCTGCGGCGCATGCGCAGGGGCGGCAACTCGATCCGCACCACGTCGAGCCGATGCATCAGATCCGCCCGGAACAGTCCGGCCGCGACGCGCGCGGCCAGGTCCTGGTGCGTGGCGGCGACGATGCGCACGTTGCAGCGGATCAGCTCGCGGCCACCGACGCGATAGAACTCGCCGCCTGCCAGCACGCGCAGCAGCCGCGTCTGCAGCGCCAGCGGCATGTCGCCGATCTCGTCGAGAAACAGCGTGCCGCCTTCGGCCTGCTCGAAACGGCCGGCCACGCGGCGGGTGGCGCCGGTGAAGGCACCGGCCTCGTGGCCGAACAGCTCGCTCTCCAGCAGCTCGCTGGGGATTGCCGCGGTGTTTAGCGCCACGAACGGCTTGTCGCGCCGCGCGCTTTCCTCGTGCAGTGCGCGTGCCACCAGTTCCTTGCCGGTACCGGTCTCGCCGGTGATCAGCACGTTCAGATCGCTGGCGGCGACCCGCCCGATCAAGCGGAACACCTCGCGCATCGGCGCGCTGTCGCCGAGCAGGGCATGGTTCTGCACGACCGCATCCGCACCCGCCATGGCCGGCAGCGCCACACTGGCCAGCGCGCGCTGTATCGCGGTGACCGCCTTGTCGAGATCGAACGGCTTGGCGAGGTAATCCACGGCACCGGCGCGATACGCCGCCGCGGTCGTCGCGACGTCGGTGTACGCGCTCATCACGATCACCGGGCCGATGTCCTGCGCCTGCAGATCGCGCAGCAGGTCCAGGCCATCCTCGCCCGGCATGCGCACGTCGGTGACCAGCAGTGCCGGCCGCACATCGGCCAGCGCCGCGCGCGTGCTGGCCGCATCGCCGAATTCGCGCACTGCCAGGCCGGCATCGCGCAAGGCCTCGGCCAGCACGAAACGTACGCCGCGGTCGTCATCGACGATCCAGATTTCAGCAGTCATCGCATTCTCCGGGTAGGAGCGCACCCTGTGCGCGAATGCACTGGTTTGAATGTCTGCGAAGGGCATTCGCGCACAGGGTGCGCTCCTACCGGCGGAATACCCCGATCAGCCATGGGTTCGCTCCAGCGGCAGATACAGCGAGAACACCGTCTCGCCGGTCCGGCAGGCATAGCGCAACTCGCCGCCATGCTCGTGCGCGATCTCGCGCGACAGCGCCAGGCCGAGGCCGGTGCCGTCGGCGCGGCCGGACACCAGCGGCTCGAACAGGGTGTCGCGCAGGTGCGCCGGCACACCGGCGCCGTCGTCGATCACGTCAAGCCGCAACGCCGTGCGCAACATCCGTTCGCCCAGCCGCACGGCATGCTCGACCCGCGTGCGCAAGGTCAGCGTGCGCGCCCCGGCTTGCAGCGCGTTGCGTGCCAGATTGAGCAACACCTGCTGCAGCCGGTCCGCATCGCCCTGCAGGTCCGGCATACTGGGGTCGTAGTCATGGCGCATTTGCGGCGGCGCCGGTTCGGCCAGCAGCAGGTCGGTGAGTCGTTCCAGCAAATGGTGGATGTTCACCGGGCCGAGCTGGGGCGCGCCATCATGATGCAGCAGCCGGTTCGCCAGCGTGGTGAGTCGATCCGCTTCGTCGATGATCAGCCCGGCCAGCGCCTGCAGATCCTCATTCTCGACCCGCCGCTGTAGCAACTGCGCCGCGCCGCGCAATCCGGCCAGCGGATTCTTCACCTCATGCGCGAAACCGCGCAGGGTGGCCGACAGCGGCGAGTCCTCCGAGCGGACCGCGGCCAGTGCGTGCACTTCCAGCAGCAGGCCGGCATCGAGCGGCTGTATCGCGATATCCACCATGGTCGTGCGGCCACCGATCGCCACCAGCGGAACCCCGCGCCACTGCATCGGCTGTTGTTCCCGCAACACCCGCTCGGCCTGCGTGATGCCTTGCGGATCGCCCAGCAGCAAACCCAGTGGATAGCCGACCGCGCTGCGGGGTCCGAGCTCCAGCCACTCCGCCATTGCCGGGTTGATCCATTGCAGGCACAAGTTGGCATCGACCACGGCCAGGCCCGTCGCCATCTGTCCCGCCCAGTCACGCCATACCTGCTCGTTCATTGCACCATCATGGACAATGCTTTGCTTTGGTGCAAATGATTTGTTGGCCGGACGCCGGGCGATCAGCTGTCGACGGTCTTGTCCTTGTAGCGGCAGAGGTCGCGGATCACGCAGTGCGGGCAGTCGGGCTTGCGCGCCTTGCACACGTAGCGGCCGTGCAGGATCAGCCAGTGGTGGGCATCCTGCTTGAACTCGGCCGGGATCGCCTTCTCCAGTTTGTCCTCGACCGCGCGCACATCCTTGCCCGGCGCCAGGCCGGTGCGGTTGGCGACGCGGAAGATGTGCGTGTCCACCGCGATGGTCGGCTCGCCGAACGCGGTGTTGAGCACCACGTTGGCGGTCTTGCGGCCCACGCCGGGCAGCGCTTCCAGCGCCTCGCGGCTGCGCGGCACCTCGCCACCATGTCGTTCGAGCAGCAGCCGGCACAGTGCGATCACGTTCTTCGCCTTGGCGTTGAACAGGCCGATCGTGCCGATGTAGCGCTTGAGGTTTTCCTCGCCCAGATAGAGCAGGGACTGCGGTGTGTTGGCGACCGGATACAGTTTGCGGGTCGCCTTGTTCACGCCCACATCGGTGGCCTGGGCGGATAGCACCACAGCGACGAGCAGCTCGAACGGCGTGCTGTAGGCGAGCTCGGTCGTGGGGTGCGGATCGAGCTCGCGCAGCCGACGGAACAGCTCGATCACGTCGGCGCGCTTCATGATTTCGGTTCCTGCTGCTTGGCCTTGGCCCGAGCCAGCGCTTCGAGTACCGGATTGCGCTTGGCGGCGCCGTCGACGGCGGCCTTGCGCGCGGCGAGCTCGGCTTCGCGTTCGGCTTGCCAGCGGGCCAGTCTCGCCTCGCGGCGCTGGAAATGCGTGCGCGCCGCATCGGCGTGCGCCGCGTCGATCTGCGCGGTGGGCATCGGCTCCAGCACGATGCAGTCGACCGGGCAGGCCGGCACGCACAGCTCGCAGCCGGTGCAGTCGTCGGCCAGCACGGTGTGCATCAGCTTCGACGCTCCCACGATCGCATCGACCGGGCAGGCCTGGATGCACTTGGTGCAGCCGATGCAGTCGGCCTCGACGATGCGCGCCAGCATGCGCGGCTTCTCCACACCGTGCTCGGGATTCAGCGGCAGGATCGGCCGCTGCAGCAGCGCGGCCAGTTTCGCAATGCCGGCGGCGCCGCCAGGCGGGCATTGATTGATCGGCGCCTCGCCATTCGCGATCGCCTCGGCATACGGCCGGCAGCCGCGATAGCCGCATTGCTCGCACTGCGTCTGCGGCAGGATCGCATCGATGCGGTCGGCCAGCGTGTCGGCGGAATGATTCTGGGCGTGAGGTCGAGTCATCTGGCTTCCATTGTCGCGCAAATGGATGTTCGCCGAAGATGCGACGACTTACGGGCCACGGAATGTCTGGACCACCGTCATTCCGGCTTTCGCCGGAATGACGAGCAGAAGCTTGTTCAGACGTTCCCTGGTTGGCCGGAACATCGCAAACGCTGATGAGTTGAGTTGATTTTCTTTGGTACGCTGGCCATGCCTGCATGCGGGCGCAACCGATTGGGTGTGGCCAATGTCGAGGTTTTTCGTGATGGCTGCGCTGAAGCGCATGATGTTCATTGGATTGTCTCTGGCATGGACAGCAGTGGCTGCTTCGCCGTCGAACAGTTCAACGGGATCGTCCCAGTCATGTTCAGCGAGCCGTATCGACAAAGCGCTTTCGCTGACGCAAGCCGCCCAGGCGATTGCCTGCGATACGGCCAACCAGCGATTGCTGATCGTTGGCGATCAGCACGGCAGCAACGAGATTCCGGATTTCGTGGCACAGCTGCTGAGCGATGCCGCCGCGCAGCGACCCGTCAGGCTCGGCCTGGAAATGGAGTCGTTCGAGCAGAAGCCGATACGGGTTTACATGGCATCAAAGGGCACGCCGGCCGACCGCGCCGCACTCTTGCATGATGATTTCTGGACTGCGGAAGATGGTCGCGAAAGCAAAGCCATCGTGCGCCTGATCGAGCGTGTGCGGAAACTCCGTGAAGAAGGGCGTGATGTGGAGGTTTTTACGGCGGTCCCCGATTATCCCGACGATGCTGCCATTAAGCAGGCAGGCGGTGTCGATGCCTACCGGAGTGCGGGAATGGCACAGGCCATTCACAACGAGGTCGTGCACGGGGCAGCGCATCAGCTGGTTATTGCATTGATGGGTAGCGTCCACAGTGCTTACATCGGGCCCACACGTGGCAGTGAGTCCACGGTGACCGAGCGCCTGCTGGCAGACTCGCCTTATCTCGTGAACCTCGATTTGCATGGAGGTTCGACGTGGAACTGCGCATCCGATGGCTGTGGTCCACACATAGTGCTCGGTGGAACCATACCGCCCAATGGTGCGGGCGTACTGCGCAAATCGCGAGGTAAATCCGGTGTGCCGACGCAGGTATGGGTGCGGTTTCCGCCATTGACGGTGTCGCCACCCGCAAAAGGGAAAAAATCAAATTCCCAGATCGGGTGAGCAGGCGGCTTCTTCACCTTGCAGCTTCGTAGGGCCGGCAATGCCCACCGGCTTCGAGGTTCAGCGAGAGCGGAGGGCATTGCCCGCCCTACGAAGCGTATCAGCGGACCGTGGCGCCCGGCTTCGCGCCCTGGTCGGCGTCGAGCAGGAACAGGTCGCTGCCGCCGTCGCCGGCCGACAGGATCATGCCTTCGGACAGGCCGAAGCGCATCTTGCGCGGCGCCAGGTTGGCGATGAACACCACGTTGCGGCCGACCAGTTTCTCCGGTTCGCCATAGGCGGCGCGGATGCCGGAGAAGATCTGCCGCGTGCCCAGCGGGCCACCGTCCAGCTCGAAGCGCAGCAGCTTGTCCGAGCCTTCCACGAACTCGCAGACGATCACCTTGCCGATGCGCAGGTCGAGTCTGGCGAAATCGTCGATGCCGATGGTGGCCGTCTCGGCGCTGGCGGGGGTGGTTTCGCTCATGGGCTTGCTGGCTTCCGTGGTTTCTTTGATCGGTGCGGGGGCGTCGGTGACGCTGCCCATCGATTCCTTCGAGGCTTCGATCATCGCCTCGATGCGCTTGGGGTCGATGCGGCCGAGTAGCGGCTCGAACACGCTGATGGTATGGCCTTGCAGTGCACGACTGGCATCGTCGAACTCGACGATGGGTGCGCCGAGGAATTGCTCGGCGGCTGCCACGGTGGCGGGCAGCACCGGTTTGAGGATGCCGGACAACAGGCGAAACGCACTGAGCGCGAACGAGCAGACCTGATGCAGCTCATCGCGCCTGGTCTCGTCCTTGGCGAGGACCCACGGCGCTTTCGCGGCGATATACGCATTGACCTCGTCGGCCATCATCACGAAAGTGCGGGCCACTTCGGAGAACGAGCCTTCGTCGTACAGCGCAGGCACGTTCGCCTGGTGCGAAACCAGCCACTGCCATCGCCGGGCTTCCTCCTCGTCGAAACGAGCGGCCAGCCTGCCGTCGAAGAACTTGTGCACGAAGCCCGCGGTGCGGCTGGCGATGTTCACCCATTTGCCGACCAGGTGCGAGTTGACGCGCTCTTCGAATGCCTTCAGATCCAGATCCACGTCGACCGGCGCATCGCTCAGCATGGTGGCGAAGTAGTAGCGCAGGAATTCCGGATGGATGCCGGCATCGAGATACGTGCGCGCCTGGATGAAGGTGCCGCGCGACTTGGACATCTTGGCGCCGTTCACCGTGAGGTAGCCGTTGACGTGCAGCGCGGTGGGCGTGCGGAAGCCCGCGCCATGCAGCATCGCCGGCCAGAACAGGCCGTGGAAGTTGATGATGTCCTTGCCGATGAAATGATGCATCTCGGCGGTGCTGTCGGGCCCCAGGAAATCGTCGAATGTAAGCTTCGACCCGGGCTGCTCGCACAGCGCCTTGAAGCTGGCCAGGTAGCCGACCGGCGCGTCCAGCCAGACGTAGAAGAATTTGCCCGGCGCGTCGGGGATCGGGAAGCCGAAATAGGGTGCATCACGCGAGATGTCCCAGTCCTTCAGACCGCCGTCCAGCCATTCCTTCAGCTTGGCCACCACGCCGCTGTTGGCTACCGGCTTGCCGTCCGAGTACTTGCCGGCGAACCAGTCGCGCAGCAGCGGTTCGAACTTCGACAGCTCGAAGAAGTAGTGCTCCGAATCGCGCAGCACCGGGGTGGCGCCGGACATCACCGAGGTGGGGTCGATCAGGTCGGTGGGCGCGTAGGTGGCGCCGCAGTGTTCGCAGTTGTCGCCGTACTGGTCGGGCGTGCCGCAATTCGGGCAGGTGCCCTTGATGTAGCGATCCGGCAGGAACATCTGCTTTTCCGGATCGAACAGCTGCTGGATGCTGCGCTTGGCGATCGAGCCGCCATCGCGCAGCCGCGTGTAGATCAGCGAAGCCAGCTCGCGGTTCTCGTCCGAATGGGTGGTGTGATAATGGTCGAAGCTGAAATGGAAGTCGTTGAAGTCGGCCTCATGGCCGGCGCGGATGCCGGCGATGAAAGCCTCCGGCGTCATGCCGGCCTTCTCGGCGGCCAGCATGATCGGCGTGCCGTGCGCGTCGTCTGCGCTGACGAAAACCACCTCGTGGCCCATCATCCGCTGCGCGCGCACCCAGATGTCGGTCTGGATGTAGCCCAGCATGTGGCCCAGGTGCAACGGGCCATTGGCGTAGGGCAGGGCGTGGGTGACGAGCAGACGACGGCGCATGGCAGGCAACATTCCGGAATGACTGCGCATTATGGCATGGCCGTCCAAACCCCCGGGCGGAGCAGGTATCGGCATCTATCCACAACAAAACACAGCTTATCCACAGGGTTATTGTCTCGGCGGGTGAGATGGTGCCGCGTATGATGAGCGTCAGTGCCGCGATCCGTCAGGTGTCGGAATGCGGCCCGTTTCTTTGTGAGGCAGTTGCTCCCCCCGAGGCAAGTCGATGTCCTTTGTGCCAGAACGCAAGCCCTCGTCCCCTGCCATCGAGGCATTGCGCGTGCCGCCGCATTCCATCGATGCCGAACAGGCAGTGCTGGGTGGGCTGATGCTGGCGCCGGACGCCCTGGACAAGGTTGCCGACCGGCTGGCCGAGCAGGATTTCTACCGCAAGGATCATCGGCTGATCTGGCGCGCGATCAACGAGCTGGCGAACAAGGGCATGCCGTGCGATGCGGTGACCCTGGGCGACTGGTTCGAGAGCAACGGCCTGGCCGAGATGGTCGGCGGCGCCGGCTACCTGATCGAGCTGGCCAACAGCACGCCGAGCGCCGCGAATATCGGCGCGTATGCCGACATCGTGCGCGAGAAATCCGTGCTGCGGCAGCTGATCGATGCCGGCACCTCGATTACCGAGGACGGCTACCGGCCCGAAGGCAAAAGCATGCAGGAGGTGCTGGAAAACGCCGAGCAGCGCGTGTTCCACATCGCCGAGTCCGGTGCGCGCGGCAAGAAGGATTCCGTCTCCATGCGCGAGGCGGTGAAAGATGCCTTTCGCCTGCTCACCGAACGCTACGAGAACCGCGGCCAGCTCACCGGTGTCAGCACGGGATTCACCGATCTGGACGCACTCACCTCCGGGCTGCAGCCGTCGGATCTGGTCATCGTGGCGGCGCGTCCCTCGATGGGCAAGACCGCCTTCGCGCTGAACATCGCCGAGACCGCCGCACTGGGCGGCAAGAAGGCGGTGGTCGTGTTCTCGATGGAAATGTCCTCCTCGCAGCTGGCGTTCCGCCTGATTTCGTCGGTCGGGCGCATTCATCAGCAGCATCTGCGCAACGGCACGCTGGAAGAGGAAGATTGGCCGCGCGTCTCCAACGCGATCGCGCTGCTGTCCGATGCGAAGATCTTCATCGACGACACGCCCAGCCTGTCGCCGGTGGAACTGCGCTCGCGGGCGCGCCGGCTGCATCGCGAGCACGGCGGGCTGGGGCTGATCGTGATCGACTACCTGCAACTGATGCAGGTGCCCGGCAACACGGAGAATCGCGCCACCGAAATTTCAGAAATCTCGCGTTCACTGAAAGGGCTTGCCAAGGAGTTGAACGTGCCGGTGATGGCCCTGTCGCAGTTGAACCGCTCGCTGGAGCAGCGCGCCGACAAGCGGCCGATGATGTCGGATCTGCGCGAGTCCGGCGCGATCGAGCAGGACGCCGACGTGATCATGTTCATCTACCGCGACGAGTACTACAACAAGGATTCGCAGGACAAGGGCCTGGCCGAGATCATCATCGGCAAGCAACGCAACGGCCCCACCGACACCTGCAAGCTGACCTTCCTGGGCCACTACACCAAGTTCGTGAACTACGCGTCCGATTCGTTCGTGGGGAGTTTTGAGTGAGAGTGGTCCCCGGTCCCCGCCACCCATGAGTCGCACCACCGTCGCCACCATTCACCTCGGTGCCTTGCGCCACAACCTGGCGCGACTCAAGGCGCTGGCTGCGCCCGCGAAAGTGATGGCGGTGGTCAAGGCCGATGCCTACGGCCATGGGCTGGAGCGGGTCGCACGCGCGCTGAACGGCGAGGCCGATGCGTTCGCGGTGGCCGCGCTGGGTGATGGCCTGCGCCTGCGCGCCGCGGGCCACAGCCAGCGCATCGTGGTGTTGTCCGGTCCGGACAGTGCCAGCGACCTCGTGGAAATGCAGCGGCTGGGGCTGGAGGCGGTGATCCACCACGACGCACAGCTGCAGTGGCTGGCGCACGCATCGCCCGTGCGCGGGCGCCTGCGCGTCTGGCTGAAGGTCGACAGCGGCATGCACCGGCTGGGCTTCGTACCCGAACGCGTCGCCGAGGTGCACGCGCAACTGCGCGCGATGCCGGGCATCGATCCCGAGATCGGCCTGCTGACCCACTTCGCCGAATCCGAAGTGTTCGATGGCGAACGGACGGCCGCGCAGATCGCCCGCTTCGTGGAAGCCACGCGCGATCTGCACGGGCCGCGCTCGTTGTCCAACTCCGCCGCCGTGCTCGGCTGGCCCGACGCGCGCGGCGACTGGGTGCGCAGCGGCGGGCTGCTGTACGGACTGTCGGTGGTCGACGGCAGGAGTGGCGCGGATTTCGGTTTTCGCCCGGCGATGACGCTGAGCACGCAGCTGATCGCGATCAATCACGTGCGGCGCGGCGAGCACATCGGCTACAACGGCACTTGGACGTGTCCCGAAGACATGGCCGTCGGCGTCGCCGCCGTCGGCTACGGCGACGGTTACCCGCGCAGCGCACCGGCCGGCACGCCGGTGCTGCTCGGCGACCGGCGCGTGCCGCTGATCGGCCGGGTCTCGATGGACCTGATCACGCTGGACCTGCGCGACGCACCCGCGGCGAAAGTCGGCGATCGCGTCACCCTGTGGGGGCCCGCACTGCCGGTGGAAACCGTCGCCGCCCACGCCGGCACCATCAGCTACGACCTCACCTGCGGCATGACCCGCCGCGTGCTGTTCGTCGAGGACGATCGCTGACGGCGTTTTGCGCCGACGTGTCTCGCGCTTTGCGATGACGGCAGGCTAAGCTCGCCGTCATCATCATTCTTCCGACCGGGAACCCCCGTGGCCAAAGCCAAGACCGCCTATGTCTGCACCGAGTGCGGCGCCGAGCACAACAAGTGGCAGGGGCAGTGCATCGAGTGCGGGGTATGGAACACGCTGAGCGAGATCGTGCTGACGCCGGCGTCGGGTGCGAAGGCGTCGGTGGGGGCGCAGCGTTCCAGCTATGCCGGCCAGGCAGCCGGTGCGCCGCGCATCACGCCGCTGACCACGGTGGCGCTGACCACCGAGGCACGCACGCAGACCGGTATCGGCGAACTGGACCGGGTACTTGGCGGCGGGCTGGTGCAGGGCTCGGTGGTGCTGATCGGCGGCGACCCGGGGATCGGCAAGTCGACCCTGCTGCTGCAGATGCTGGGCACCCTGGGGGCGCATCTGTCCAGTGTCTACGTGACCGGCGAGGAGTCGCTGGCGCAGGTCGCCTCGCGGGCCCAGCGCCTGGGCCTGCCGCTGGAGCCGCTGCAGGCGCTGGCCGAAACCTGCATCGAGCGGATCCTGGAGCAAGCGATGGCGATGCGCCCGCGCGTGCTGGTGATCGATTCGATCCAGACCATCTGGACCGAGCTGCTCACTGCGGCGCCCGGCTCGGTCAGCCAGGTGCGCGAGTCGGCCGCCAAGCTCACGCGCTTCGCCAAGGAGACCGCCACCTCGGTGTTCCTGGTCGGCCACGTCACCAAGGACGGCGGCATCGCCGGTCCGCGCGTGCTGGAACACATGGTCGACGCGGTGCTGTATTTCGAGGGCGAATCGGGCAGCCGCTTCCGCGTGCTGCGCGCGTTCAAGAACCGCTTCGGTGCGGTCAACGAGCTGGGCGTGTTCGCGATGTCCGACAAGGGCCTGCGCGAGGTGCCGAACCCGTCGGCGATCTTCCTGTCCGCGCACTCGGGCCCGACCTCGGGCAGCGCGGTGATGGTGACCCGCGAGGGTACCCGGCCACTGCTGGTCGAGGTGCAGGCGCTGGTCGATCAATCCTCGCTGGGCAATCCGCGCCGCGTCGTGCTGGGGCTGGAACAGAACCGCCTGGCCATGCTGCTGGCCGTATTGCATCGGCATGGCGGCGTGGCAGCGTACGACCAGGATGTGTTCGTCAACGTGGTCGGCGGCATCCGCGTGCAGGAAACGGCGGCGGATTTGCCGGTGCTGCTGGCGGTGCTGTCCAGCCTGCGCGACCGTCCGCTGCCGGAGCAGACCATCGCGTTCGGCGAGGTGGGCCTGTCCGGCGAGATCCGCCCGGTGCCCAACGGCGAGGAGCGCCTGAAAGAGGCGGCCACGCACGGTTTCAAGCGCGCGATCGTGCCGAAGGGGAATGCGCCGAAGAAGGGCCGCGTCGGCGAACTCGAAGTGATCGGGGTGGAGCGCCTGTCCGAGGCGATCGACGCCTGCCGCTGACGGGTTTTCAGTCCGTGGGCAGCGGCCAGGCGCGGAACGCCGGCAACTGTTCGGCGCGGGCGGCGAAGGCGGCCAGCGCCGGGTAATCGCGGGCGGCCACCAGCTCCGGCACCACGAGCTGGATGAAGCTCCAGGCTACCGCGACCGTGATGTCGGCCTGGCCCGGTTGGTCGCCCTGCAGCCAGGGCGACGCGAGCGTGCCGGCTTCACCATCGAGTATCGCGCAGGCCGCATTCAGCTGTCCGGCCACCCGCTCCAGCCAGGGCTGGTAGCGCAGTTCGTCCGGGCGCTTGCGCTCGTAGACGACCTGCACGGATTTCTCCGCCGCCAGCAGCGCCACCCCGATCAGCCGCAGCGCGGCGCGGCGGCTTGCCGGCTCGGCCGGCAGCAGGCGCTTGTCCGGCGCGACGGTCGATTCGAGGTAATCGATGATCAGGCCGGAGTCGACCAGCTGCACGCCGTCGTCGCAGATCAGCGTAGGCGCCTTCACCAGCGGATTGATCCGGCGGAACGCGTCGAAGTCGCGGAACACCGACAGCGAGCGATGCTCGAACGCGATGCCGAGCATCTGCATCGAAATCGCCGTGCGGCGCACGAAGGGGGAGTCGAGCATGCCGATCAGTTGCATGGGATCACCGTTGCGATAGCGGGTCAGGAGAAGAAAACCACCGTCTTGCGGCCGTCGATCAGCACGCGGTCGTCCAGTACATGGCGCAGCGCGCGCGCCAGCACCCGGCGTTCGATGTCGCGGCCGATGCGGATCATGTCCTCGGGCGTGTCGTGATGGCTCACGCGCTCGATGTCCTGCTCGATGATCGGCCCCTCGTCCAGCTCGGGCGTGACGAAGTGCGCGGTGGCACCGATCAGTTTCACGCCGCGACGGTGCGCCTGATGATAGGGTCGTGCGCCCTTGAAACCGGGCAGGAACGAGTGGTGGATGTTGATGCAGCGGCCGGCCAGCGTGCCGGCCAGTTCATCGGAAAGCACCTGCATGTAGCGCGCCAGCACCACCAGTTCGACCCGGGTGTGTTCGATCACGTCCCGCACCTGCGCTTCCTGCGCCAGCTTGCTGTTCTTGTCGACGGGCAGGTAATGGAACGGGATGCCGTCGACATTGAGGTGCCGGAAGGTTTCGCGCGGATGGTTGGCGACGATGCCGACGATCTCCATCGGCAGCTCGCCGATGCGCCAGCGGTAGAGGATGTCCGCCAGGCAGTGGTCGAACTTCGACACCATCAGCAACACGCGGCGGCACTGGCTGCGGTCGCGCAGCGTCCATTGCATGCCGAAGCGTTGCGCCACCGTCATGAAGCCATTGCGCAGTTCGTCGAGCGGCGCTTTCGCATCGCATGAATGGAACACGATGCGCATGAAGAAACGTGTGGTTTCCGGGTCGCCGTACTGCTGGGCTTCGAGGATGTTGCAGGCTTGCGCGGCGAGATGGCTGGACACCGCATTCACGATACCGGGGCGGTCGGGGCACGACAGCGTCAGGACGAATTGCTGGCTGCCCATTCAGATCCCCCGATGCAGCACCAGCTCCAGCACTGCCTTGGAGCCGAAGAACGCCAGCAGCAGCACGGCCATGCCGATCAGGGTCAGTTTCACGGCGCGCTGGCCGCGCCAGCCATGCCGCCAGCGTCCGAACAGCAGCACGCCGAACACCAGCCACGCCACGATCGACAGTAGCGTCTTTTGCGCCAGATGCTGGCCGAACAGGTTGTCCACGAACAGCGCACCGGTCAGCAGGGTCAACGAAAGCAGCGTGAAGCCGGCGCCGATCAGCCGGAACAGCAGGGTCTCGGTCAGCGTCAGCGGCGGCAGGGCACGCAGCCACGGACCGAACTGGCGATGGCGCAAGGCGCGTTCCTGCACCGCCAGCAGGATCGCCAGCGCGGCGGCAATCGACAGCACGCTGAAGGCGATCAGCGCCACCGTGACATGCAGCTTGATCTGCCAGTCCATCGGCTGCGGCAAGGTCGGCGGCGCCAGGAAACTGTCCACTGCGATCAGCATGGCGGTGAGCGGAAACACGATCACGCCCAGTGCGGCGACCGGGCGCGAGAGATTCACCAGCAGGGTCAACGTCGATACCACGAAGGCGGTCAGCGACAGTGCCGCGAAAAAGTGCAGATCCAGCGCGCCGCGGTGCATGCCCAGCAGGATCCCGGCATGGATCAATACCGCCACGCCCGCCAGCCCCAACGCCAGCCGGTTCAGCGGCGGGCCGCCACTGAGCAGCGGGCGCGCCAGCCCTCCCGCGGCGGCGAGATAGAGCACGATGGCAAGCAGGGCGAGCACGTGTATGACCATAGCCCCTCAGTGTCGCACAAGGCTGGCCGATCGTGCATGCCGAGGAGCCTGTCGAACTTTGGTTGGCCGGGCTGCGAATCCGTCTGTGCGGTCCATATTTCCGCCGCTTCTTGGCCCATAGCACCACTATGGGCCGGCGAATCGTCAGAAATCTGTCCTCGCACAGCCGAATTCTCGCCTCGACCACCAAAGTCAGGCAGGCTCCTGGCGTGCCGGTCCGTCCGCAATACCGTCCGCTATAATCGATCACTTTCCCGTACGCCGGTCCCATCATGTTCGAATCGCTCAGCCAACGCCTTTCCACCACCGTCAATCGTCTGCGCGGCCGCGGCCGGCTGACCGAGGAAAACATCCGCGACGCCCTGCGCGAGGTGCGCATTGCACTGCTCGAAGCCGACGTGGCGTTGCCGGTGGTGCAGGCGCTGATCCAGCGGATCAAGGTGCGCGCGGTCGGCCAGGACGTGCTGAAAAGCCTGACCCCGGGCCAGGCGCTGATCAAGGTGGTCAGCGACGAGCTGACCACGGTGATGGGCACCGCCAATGCCGAACTGAACCTGGCCCAGCAACCGCCGGCGGTGGTGCTGCTGGCGGGCTTGCAGGGTGCCGGCAAGACCACCACGGTGGCCAAACTGGCGCGCCTGCTGACCGAGCGCAGGAAGAAGCGGGTGATGGTGGTCAGCTGCGACGTCTATCGCCCGGCCGCGATCGAGCAGCTGCGCACCCTGGCCGAACAGGTCGGGGTGAAGTTTTTCCCGTCCGAAGCCGGTCAGGACCCGGTCGCCATCGCCAGGGCTGCGGTTGCCGCGGCCCGGCGCGAAGTGATCGATGTACTGATCGTCGACACCGCCGGCCGGTTGCATGTGGACGAGGCGATGATGGCCGAGATCAAGGCCCTGCATGCCGCGATCACGCCGATCGAAACCCTGTTCGTGGTCGACTCGATGACCGGCCAGGATGCCGCCACCACCGCCAAGGCGTTCGCCGAGGCACTGCCGCTGACCGGCGTGATCCTGACCAAGACCGACGGCGACGCCCGCGGCGGTGCGGCGCTGTCGGTGCGCTACGTCACAGGCCGTCCGATCAAGTTCCTCGGCGCCGGCGAGAAGACCGATGCGCTGGAACCGTTCCATCCCGATCGCCTCGCGCAACGCATCCTGGGCATGGGCGACGTGCTGTCGCTGGTCGAGGAAGTCGAGCGCAAGGTCGACCAGGAAAAGGCGCAGAAGCTGGCCCAGAAGGTGATGAAGGGCAAGCGCTTCGACCTCAACGACATGAAGGATCAGCTGGAGCAGATGGGCAGCATGGGCGGACTGGCCGGCCTGATGGACAAGTTGCCGGGCGTGGCCAATCTGCCCGACAGCGTCAAGTCCAAGGTCAACGACGGCGAGATGAACCGGATGATCGCGATCATCTGTTCGATGACCAAGAAGGAGCGTCGCCATCCGGACCTGCTGAACGGCTCGCGCCGCGCCCGCGTGGCGCGCGGTTCGGGCACCCAGCCGGCCGACGTCAATCGCCTGCTCAAGCAGTACATGCAGATGGAAAAAATGATGTCCAAGCTGTCCAGGGGCGGCAGCAAGGGGCTGATGCGGCAGATGCGCGGTGCCATGAAAGGCATGGGCGGCATGGGCGGTGGCATGGGCGGCTTGCCGCCGCCGCGCTGAAGGGCGGGGAACGAATGCAGCGGAGTGAGAAATGCGTGAAAGTCGGCCCTGATGCGTCACCTTCGTTTCCCGCTCTTCTCCACTCACTTCCACTTTGCCGGTGCGGCATAACCCCGGGTGAATGTTCCGGTTGCCATCATCCGCAATAACCGTTCGATCCCGCTCGCCTGCCGCCACGGATTTTTCCGCATGCCATCTCGTCGGCGTCCACACCAGCCGTCACCTGACATGGAGCGCCCACCGGCTATGGAGACCTCGATGCGCCAGTCCGCCGATTCACCGTTCCTGGCATGCCGGGCCTTGACGAATTGCGGCGGGTTTGCCGCATGAATTGGCAGGCATGGGCCGTCGTGGCGGTCATCGTCTTCGCGATGGTGCTGTTCGCCAGCGAGAAGGTGCGCATCGACCTGGTCGCCCTGATGGTGCTGGCCGCGCTGGTGATCCTGGGCATCGTCAGCCCGATCGAGGCGCTCAGCGGTTTCAGCAACGAAGCCACGGTGACGGTGGCGGCGATGTTCGCCATGAGCATGGGGATCGAGCGCTCCGGCGCACTGGAGCCGCTGAGCCGCCTGCTGATGCGGATCAAGCGGCCGTGGCTGCTGACTCTGGCGCTGATGCTGGCGATCGCACCGCTGGGCGCGTTCATCAAGAACATCGCGCTGGTCGCCACCTTCCTGCCGCTGGCGCTGAAGGTGTGCCAGCGCACCGGCACTTCGCCGGCACGGGTGCTGATGCCGATGGCGTTCGCCGCGCAGATGGGCGGCGTCTGCACGCTGATCGGCACCTCGTCCAACCTGCTGGCCGATACCCTGGCGCAGAAGGAGGGCCTGCCGGCATTCGGCGTGTTCGAGTTCACCGAGATGGGCGCGGTGCTGGCGGTGGTCGGCATCGTCTACCTGATGCTGATCGGCCGCTGGCTGCTGCCGCGCCATGTCGAGACCGACATGCCCGCCGAGGCGGACATCGGCAAGTACGTCACCGAGCTGGAAGTCACCGGGCAGTCCCTGCTGCTCGGCAAGAGCATCGCCGATGCCCGGCTGGGCGAGCGCTTCGGTGTCTATCCGCTGGAACTGCTGCGCGGCGAACGCCGCATGTGGTCGCCGCGCTCGCAGCTGCTGGCGGTGGGCGATGTGCTGCTGATCCGCGGCGACTGGGACAAGATCGAGGAGTTTCGTCGCCAGACACATTTGCGCAATGCGCCCGGAGGCCACTATCCGCGCACCGACGATCATCCGCGGGTGATGGTGGAGGTCATGGTGGCACCGGCCAGTCCGGCGGAGGGGCGGCGCTTCAGCGAGACCGGCATCGGCTGGCGTTACAGCGCGGCGGCGCTGGCGATCCATCGGCGCGGCCAGGTGCTGCGCGACAAACTCAGCGAGGTGCCACTGGCGGTCGGCGACGTGCTGCTGATGCTGGTGGACGAGGAGGCGATGGCCAACCTGCGCAACGACGAGACGCTGATCGTGCTGAGCGAGCGCGAGGATGCGCACCGCACGCCGCGCAAGGCGTTCTATGCCGTGGCGATCATGGCGGCGGTGGTGGTGATCTCCGGCATGCACTGGCTGCCGATTCCGATCGCGGCGATCTGCGGCGCCACCGCGATGGCGCTGACCGGCTGCTTCGGCCGGAAGGACGTCTACGAAGGCATGGACTGGAAGATCATCATCCTGCTCGGCGCGATCCTGCCGTTGGGCATCGCGGTCGAGAAGAGCGGGCTGTCGGCCATCGCGGTGCACGCCGGCATGGCGCTGGTCGGCAGTCACGACCCGCTGGCGGCGCTGCTGATGGTGTACCTGCTGACCGCCCTGCTGACCGAGCTGATGGGGCACAACCCGTCGGTGGTGCTGATGGTGGGCATCGCCGCCTCGGTGGCCCATGCGCTGCACGTCGACCCGCGTCCGTTCGTGGTGGCGGTGGCGTTTGCCGCGGCCACCTCGTTCGCCACGCCGGTGGGCTACCCGACCAACACGATGGTGTATTACGCGGGCGGCTACCGCTTCACCGACTTCATGAAAGTCGGCATACCGCTGATCCTGCTGTTCTGCACGCTGTCGATGTGGCTGATTCCGCAGCTCTGGCCATTTCATCCGGCGTTGCCGCACTGACGTTCTCCAGCGCAGCTCGAATAATCCCGATTTGGTAGGAGCGCGCTTGCGCGCGATGCTCTTTGTCAAAGGTGGAGCAAGAGCATCGCGCGCAAGCGCGCTCCTACGAGCCTTGACGGATCGCCGCGATCGCGTCAGGTTGTGCATCATGCTGCGGGATCGGCATTTGCCCGGGCGCGGGCGAGTGAACGAATCACCCCCGCACAAGTCAGAACGCATACCGGCATACAGTTGAGGAGGTTGGCGATGGGCAGGCAATCATCGGTGGGAAGCTGGGTGGCGGCGGTGGTCGTGGTTGTGGCGGTCGTGGTGGCCGGCGTGTACATGGCGCGCAAGGCCTTGCACGAAAGCGCGCCAGCTCCGGTGCCAGCGCCGGCAGCGGCTTCCACTGCCAGCGTGGCGCCGGCACCGGCCATCCGGCATCCGATCGCACAGGCGTCCGGCCCGGCGCAGGCGTCGACGGCGGCACTGCCGTCGCTCGAGAACAGCGATGCCAGCGTGACGGACACGCTCGCCGCGCTGGCCGGCGGCAGCGAGCTGCGATCGTTGCTGGTGTCCACGCAGATCATCCCGAACATGGTGGCCACCATCGATGCCCTGCCACGCCGGGCGGTGGCCCAGCGCATCCTTCCGCTGCATACGCCCAAGGGCGGTTTCCTCACCGCCAGCGTCGACGGCAAGACCGTGATGAGCGACGCGAACGTCGCGCGCTATGCGCCGTACATGCGCGTGGTGAAAAGCGTCGACCCCAGGGCGCTGGTCGGCTGGTACGTGCACTACTACCCGTTGTTCCAGCAGGCCTATGTGCAGCTTGGCTATCCCAAGGGCTACTTCAACGATCGCCTGATCGCGGTGATCGACAACCTGCTGGCCGCGCCGGATCTGGCCCGGCCGGCAGCATTGGCGCAGCCGAAGCCGCCGTACTACGTGTACGCCGATCCTGCGCTGGAATCGCTGTCGGCCGGACAGAAGATGCTGCTGCGCGCCGGACCGGCCAATGAGGCGGCGCTCAAGGCGAAATTGCGGACCATTCGCGCGCAACTGGTCGGCGCGACCTTGCCCGCGGCAGCGGCTTCGGCACCGGCGTCCTCACGCACGGGCCAATGAGCTCGGCGCCACCGGAAGGCGAGGCGCAGCCTGCGGCAACCCATCGGCTGTTCTTCGCGCTGGTGCCGGACCCGGCCACGCGCGAGCGGCTGGCGCATGCCGGCGAAGTCCTCAAGGCGAGCCGGCCGGGCGCGCGCCTGCGCTGGGTGCATCCGGCGCGCTATCACGCCACGGTGCATTTCCTCGGCAACGACACGGCGCTGCGGCCCGAACTGGTCGACGCCGCCGTGGCGGCGGCCGGCACCGTGCGCAGTGCGCCCTTCGCGTGGACGCTGGACAGCGTCGCCAGCTTCCACGGCTGCCAGCCACCGTGCGTGCTGCGCGGCGCAGTGATTCCTGCGCCGCTGCAACAGCTGTGGCATGCGCTGGGCCACGCGCTGCTGCTGGCGGGTCTGGGCGGCCATCTGGAACGCCGCTTCATCCCGCATGTGACGCTGGCCTACAGCCACGGCGCGATGCTGGAGCCGGCGGCGATCGAACCGGTCACCTGGCCGGTGGCGGATTTCGCGCTGCTGCACAGCGTGGTCGGGCAGGGCGGTTACCGCACGCTCGGGCGCTGGGCGCTGGCGCAGGGATAGCCGGCTCTGGCCCAGTGTTGGCGAGCAGTGCGGCATTCGTCGACTTGCGCCAAGTCCGGTTCCTGTGCGTAACTCGGTCTGCCAGCGGTGCAGGCGCAGGGTTTGGGGCAGGAAGGCAAAGATGGATTCGTTGAACCGTGGAGCCGGCAGCCTGGTGTGCGTGGGCCTCGGCATGACGCTGGGCTCGCACCTGGGCCCGCTGGCGCGCAGCCATATCGAACAGTCGGACGTGGTGTTCGCCGGGGTTTCCGACGGCATCGTGGAGCTGTGGCTGACGCGCATGCACAAGGACGTACGCAGCCTGCAGCCGTACTACCGCGAGGGCAAGTCGCGCATGCAGACCTACCGGCAGATGGTCGACGCCATCCTCACCGAGGTGCGCGCGGGCCAGCGGGTGTGCGGGGTGTTCTACGGGCATCCCGGCGTGTTCGCGTGGGCGCCGCACAAGTCCATCGAGATCGCCCGCCGCGAGGGCTACCCCGCGCACATGGAGCCAGGCATTTCCGCCGAGGACTGCCTGTATGCCGATCTGGGCATCGACCCGGGCAAGTTCGGCTGCCAGCATTTCGAGGCCAGCCAGTTGCTGTTCTACCAGCGCCGCATCGACCCCACCGCGTACCTGGTGCTGTGGCAGGTGGGCCTGGTCGGGGATCAGTCGCTGGCGCGCTTCTCCACCGGCCCGGCCTACCGCCAAGTGCTGGTCGACGTGCTGGCGCGCGACTACCCGCTGCAGCACGAGGTGATCATCTACCGCACGCCCACCTTGCCGATCCAGCAGGCGCGGATCGAGCGGCTGGCGCTGGGCGACCTGCCGCAGGCGGACGTCGGCATGGCCGACACGGTGGTGGTCCCGCCGGCCCGCCCCATGCAGGCCGATCCCGCGATGCGGGCGCGGCTGGCCGAACTGGACCTGGCCCTGGCCGGAGACATCTGAACGCATGGACGGGATCGCACTGCCGGCGTTCGAGTTCGAGACCGCGAGGCTGCTCGTGCGGCCGCTGCAGGCGGGGGACGAAGCCTTGTTCCACGGCCTTTACACCGATCCGGAAACCATGCGCTTCATCGGAAAGCCGCTGTCCGCGGAGCAGGCGTCGAGCCGTTTCCGGAAAATCGCCGCACAGCAGCGCAAGCCTTCGCTGAAGGGATGCTTTCTGGCGATGCTCGACAAGGCGACCCTACAGCCTTTGGGAATTTGCGGTACGTCACATTATGATGTTGCCGCGCGTCGACTTGAAGTAGGCTTGGTGTTGAGACGCGAGGCTCGCGCGCAGGGGTTCGCACGCGAGGCGCTTGCGGCGCTGATGGAACGCATCTTCGCGGCGTCGCCCTTCAACGAGATCGAGGTGAAATTTTCTGCGGAAAACCGGGCTGCCGAACACCTGGTGGTCAGCCTGGGGTTCACGTCTTGTGTTGATGCGGCAAGAGAAGCGGGGCTGTTGTCAGAACGCCGATGGTCGGTTTGCCGATCATCGTGGTACGTCACCAATACAACCAATGCTCAGGGGAAACATCATGTCGAATGTCATCGATTTGCTTGAACGGATGGGACAGGATGCGCGGTTGCGCCATGCCTCGCAGGACGAAGTGGAACTTGCGCTGGCGGGTGCGCAGATCGATCCGGAGTTGCGGGCGGCGATTCTTGCCAAGGATCAGCGGAAGATTGAGGAGTTGCTGGGACGTGGACATCTCTGCTGTTTGATGGTTCCGGGCAAGGAGGATGAGGACGACGACAGCGAGGAGAGCCCGTCGCGCGATGATGAGGAGATTACCTTGTGTCATGCGTTTCGCGCCGTGACATCGGCTGGCTAGTCGATGTTCCGCTCGGGTAGTCGCTACCGGGCGTTCCTCGTCGGCTGGGTCTTGCCGGCGCTTTTGCTGATAGGCACAGCCGTCGTGGCCGCGCCTGTGTCAAACGACCCTGCGCAATTGCTCAGGCAGGCTGACGCTGCCAAGACATCCAACCATGCCGAGTTCACTGCGCTGCTGCAGCGCCTCGGCGATGGCACGATGAAACTGTCTGCGCAGCAGCAGTTGTACCTTAGTTATCTCAAAGGGTTTCAGATTGGCTATGGCGGCGATTACCAGTCGGCCATTCGGCTGCTGAACACGGTTATCGATCAATCCACTGATCCCCTGTTACGATTTCGGGCAGGCGTCACCGCTGTCAATCTTCTCGGTATCGGAGCCCATTATGAGGAGGCTTTTTCGCGCCTGAATCAACTCCTCGAACACTTGCCGGAAGTGGCCGACAAAGGTGCACGCATACAAGTCACGGCTATTGCCTCACAGCTCTACATCGAGGCAGGGCAATACGATTTGGCCACAAGATATGCGGATCAGATGCTCAAGGAAAGCCCGGCCGACGCAAACGTCTGCAAAGCCAACACGTTCAAGCTTCAATCGTTATACAAGAGCCAGAAGCTGCAGTCGCTTGGTACGCAATTTCAGGCCGGCATCGAGACCTGCGTCAGAGCGAATGAACCTCTCTTTGCCAGCGCGATTCGTTCCTACGTGGCGAGTTTTGATCTTCAGCAAGGCCAGCCCGAGGCCGCCATCAGGTTGCTGCAAAAAAATTATGCTGAAGTCAAGGCTACCCGATATCCGGCCATGATTTCGACTTTCAATGCATTGTTGGCGCAGGCGTACTGGAACGTCGGTGATCTAGCGAGGGCCAGGCAATTTGGACTCGACGCGATCGAGAGCAGCGTCAAGAACGAATATACCGAACCGCTTGCCACCGCCTATGGGCTGCTCTATCGGATCGAAAAGAAGCAAGGCAACTTGGCGAAAGCCCTCAGCTACCACGAAAAATACATGGCCGCCGACAAGGGTTATCTGAATGACGTGAGCGCCAAGGCGCTGGCGTATCAGATCGTCAAACAGCAAGTGCTGGCGAAGAAACAGCAGATCGACGCGCTGAGCAAGCAGAACCAGATCCTCAAGTTGCGGCAGTCCCTCGACCGGAAGGCGGCCGAAACCAGCCGGCTGTACATCATCCTGCTGCTGACGGTGCTGGCGTTCATTGCGCTGCTGACCTACCGGATCAAGCGCTCGCAGCTGCGTTTCATGAAGTTGGCCCGACGCGACGGCTTGACCGGGATCTGCAACCGCCAGCATTTTCTTTCCGAGGCCGAACGCGAACTGCAGTACTGCAAGAAGTCGGCACGCGATGCCTGCCTGGTGCTGATCGACCTGGATCATTTCAAGGACTTCAACGACACCTATGGCCACGCGACCGGCGACCGCGTCCTGATGCATGCCGTGCAGTCCTGCCAGGCGCACCTGCGGTCGACGGATATCTTCGGCCGCCTCGGCGGCGAGGAGTTCGGCGTGCTGCTGCCCGAGTGCACGCTGGACCAGGTCGCCGGCCGCGTCGAGCAGCTGCGTGTGGCGATCGCCACGGTGGCCGATGCCGATGTGCTGGACGTGGTGGTGTCCGCCAGTTTCGGCGTGGCCACGACGGCCTGCTCCGGCTATGAGCTGCGCCAGCTGCTGATCCATGCCGACGACGCGCTGTACCAGGCCAAGAATACGGGCCGCAATCGCGTCGTGGTGTTCGACAAGACGGCAAACCTGGCGCGCGAAACGCTGCGCAAGTCCCGCGTGGGGACACACGCATCCGCCGCCCAGCCGAACGCCTGATTGCAGCGGGCAGTGGCCGAAGTCACCCCGTTCGCCGGGTACTTACAAAGCTCGTCATTCCCGCCTTCGCGGGAATGACGAAAAACGTTTGATCAGGCAAGATACTTGTTTGCAACCGCAGGAGCTGTCCGATGCGCGTCACGACCTTCGTTTCCCTGCTTGCCCTGAGCGTGGCCGCCGGCCCGTTGGCGGCAGCGCCCGCGCCGCAGGCCGCGCACCCGGCGGTGCCGGCTTCCGAATCCGCAGCGCCGGTGGCGCTGGCGCCGCAGATCAATGCCGCGGATTTTGCGCGCTTCGACAAGACGCTCAGCTCCGATGCGTTCGGCGGGCGCAAGCCCGGCACGCTGGGTGCACAGCGCACCACCGCCTGGCTGGTGGCGCAGTTCAAGCGCATGGGGCTGCAGCCGGGCAACCACGGCTCGTTTTTCCAGGCGGTGCCGGCCGACTCGACCCTGCTGCTCAATACCGATACCACGCTGGACATCGCCAGCCACGGCAAGCACGCAACATTCGCCTACCGCACCGACATGATGGCGCAGACGCTGCAGGCCAAGGCCACGGTCGACCTGAAGAACTCGCCGGTGGTGTTTCTGGGCTATGGCGTGGATGCGCCGAACTGGCACTGGAACGACTACAAGGGCGTCGACGTGAAGGGCAAGACGGTGATCGTGCTGGTCAACGACCCGGGTTTCGCCACGTCGGACCCGAAGCTGTTCCAGGGCCGCACGATGACCTATTACGGCCGCTGGACCTACAAGTACGCCGAGGCCGCGCTCAAGGGCGCCGCCGCCTGCTTCATCGTGCACACCAGCGATGCGGCGGCCGGCTACCCGTTCAGCGTGCTGCAGAACAGCGGCAGCGGGCCGCAGCTGAGCCTGCCCACCCGCGTCGATCCCGCGCCGCGCCTGCCGGTGGCCGGCTGGCTTACCCATGCGGCCGCCACGCGGCTGTTCGCCGCCGCTGGCCTGGATTTCGACACGCTGGCGAAGGATGCGGCGAAGCCGGGCTTCAAGGCGGTGCCGCTGCACGCCACCGCCTCGCTGACCCTGCACAACAAGATCGCGCACCTCGAGTCGAAGAATGTGCTGGCGATGGTGAAGGGCCGCAGCAAGCCGCATGAGGCGGTGGTCTTTACCGCACACTGGGACCATCTGGGCACCGACCCTACGCTCAAGGGGCACAAAATCTACAGCGGCGCGATCGACAACGGCACCGGCCTGAGCATGCTGCTGGAAATCGCCGATGCCTTCGCCCACCAGAAGACCCCGCCGCAGCGCAGCGTGCTGTTCTTCATGCCGACGCTGGAGGAGTCGGGCCTGCTCGGTTCGCAGTACTACACGGCCAAGCCGGTGTTCGCGCTGGACAAGACCGTGGCCGACATCGCGGTCGATGCGCTGCCGATCATCGGCCGCGCGCACGACATGACGGTGATCGGCAAGGGCCAGTCGCAACTGGAGGACATGCTGGCCGACGTGCTGAAGACCCAGGGGCGGGTGACCGCGCAGGAAACCACGCCGGAAAATGGCTTCTACTTCCGCTCCGATCATTTCAACTTCGCCAAGGCCGGCGTGCCCGCGATGCTGGCCAGCTCGGGTCTGGACCTGCTCGATGGCGGCCGCGCGGCGGGCGAGAAGGCCGCCGCCGACTACACCGCGCACCGGTATCACACGCCGAACGACGTGTTCAATCCGAACTGGGACTACTCGGGTATCCTCGAAGATACCCAGGCACTGTACGAACTGGGGCAGAAGCTGAGCCACACCGGTGTCTGGCCACAGTGGTATGCCGACAGCCCGTTCAAGGCCCAGCGCGAGGCGATGATGAAGCCGGCCGCCGCGGCCGCAACGGCGAAATAAGCCGGTGGTCCGGGCTCCTCCCCCTGCTTGCAGGGGGAGGCTGGGAGGGGGTGCTCTTGACTTGGGGGGTGAAGAGCGACCCCTCCCCAACCCTCCCCTGCGAGCAGGGGAGGGAGCTGCACACCCGATCATCATGAGTCCGTCAACCTTTCGCCCACGCATTTCGCGCTACGATGCCCATCGACACTGATCTCGGCGGGAAGTGGACGATGGCACGCTGGCTGTGGCTCGGATGGTTCGTGGTCTGTTGCACGCTTTCGATGCGCGCCGCCGCGGCCGTTGCGGCGACCACACCCGATCACGCACAGGGCACGGCCGCGGTGGCGCAGATCGCGCTGGATGGGCCGATCGGGCCGGCCACGGCGGAATATTTCGACGATGCCTCCAGGCGCGCGGTGGCCGACGGCGCGGTGGCGATCGTGTTGCGGCTGGATACGCCGGGCGGACTGTCCGATTCGATGCGGCAGATCATCGCGCGCATGCTGGCCTGCAAGGTGCCGGTGCTGGTGTACGTGGCGCCGGGCGGCGCCCGGGCGGCCTCGGCGGGCACGTACATCCTGTATGCGGGGCAGATCGCCGCGATGGCGCCGGCCACGCATGTGGGTGCGGCCACGCCGGTGAGCCTGGGCGGCGGCACGCCGTTGCCGTTGCCGAAAACCGGCACCAGGCAGCCGGCCGCGGCGGGTTCGTCGGCCGCGCCGGCGGTGGGCGATGGCGGCGATGCCGAGTCGCACAAGGTGCTCAACGATGCGATCGCCTATATCCGTTCGCTGGCGCAACTGCGCGGGCGCAATGCGGCTTGGGCCGAGCAGGCCGTGCGTGGCGCGGCCACGCTGACCGCCAGCGAAGCGGCGCAGCGGCACGTGATCGATTTCGTGGCGAACGACGTGCCCGATCTGCTGGCCAAGGCCGATGGCCGGCAGGTGCGCGTCGGCGACCGCACGGTGACGCTGCAGCTCAAGGGGCTGTCCGTGCGCGACTATGCGCCGAATGCGCGCGCACGTTTCCTGGCGATCATCACCAACCCGACCATCGCCTACCTGCTGTTGCTGGCCGGCATCGGCGGACTGTTGCTGGAGGCGACACATCCCGGCGTGCTGTTGCCGGGCATCGCCGGCGGCATCTGCCTGCTGTTCGGCCTGTATGCGCTGCAGCTGCTGCCGGTGAACTACGCGGGGCTGGCGCTGATGGCGCTGGGCCTGGGCCTGCTGGTGGCCGAGGCGGCCAACCCGACGGTCGGCGTACTGGGCGTCGGCGGGGTGATTGCGTTCGTGCTGGGATCGGTGATGCTGATGAATACCGCCGTGCCGGGTTATGCCGTGAATCTGGGCGTCATCGCGGGCATCGCGGTGTGTGCCGCGGGCCTGCTGGGCCTGCTGCTGTGGCTGGTGTTCCGGGCGCGGCGTTCGCGCCGGGTCACCGGGGACGAGGCCATGCTGCGCGAAATCGCCCAATTGCTGGAGCCGGTGGAAGCCGGCAGCGAAGCCTGGGCGCTGGTGCACGGCGAACGCTGGCGCGTGCGCAGCGACAGCGCACTGCCCGCTGGTGCGCGTGCGCGCATCGTGCGGCGGCAGGGCCTGTTATTGTGGGTGGCACCGATATAGGAGCGGCTTTTTGTGGAGGGCTTTTGTAGGAGCGGCTTCAGCCGCGATGCTTTTCATGTCCTGCCAGCAAGGGCATCGCGGCTGAAGCCGCTCTCATCAAAAGCCGAGCCCACAAAAGCCGCTGGTTCACAACACGATTCACGGGAGACAATCATGATTGGATTCGTCGGAATGCTGGTGATACTCGGGGTGATGCTGTTGCTCGCCTCGATCAAGGTACTGCCAGAGTACGAGCGCGGCGTGATGCTGACGCTGGGCCGTTACACCGGAACCAAGGGGCCGGGGTTGGTGATCATGATTCCGGTGGTGCAGCGGATGATACGGGTCGATCTGCGCATCACCGTGATGGATGTGCCGCCGCAGGATGTGATCTCGCGCGACAACGTGTCGGTGCGCGTGAATGCCGTGGTGTATTTCCGCGTGCTGGAGCCGGACAAGTCGGTGCTGCAGGTGGCCGATTTCTACCAGGCGACCAGCCAGCTGGCGCAGACGCGGCTGCGTTCGGTGCTCGGCCAGCATGAGCTGGACGAGATCCTGTCGCAGCGCGAATCGATCAACCGCACGTTGCAGACGATCCTCGACGAGGCTACCGACCCCTGGGGCATCAAGGTGGCCAACGTCGAGATCAAGGATGTCGATCTCAACGAAACGATGGTGCGGGCGATCGCCCGGCAGGCCGAGGCAGAGCGCGAACGCCGCGCCAAGGTGATCCACGCCGAAGGCGAGATGCAGGCCGCCGAGAAACTGCGCGACGCCGCCGCGATGCTGTCGCAGCAGCCGCAGGCACTGCAGTTGCGCTACCTGCAGACGCTGGCCGACATGTCCAGCAACGGCAAGTCGTCGACCATCGTGTTTCCGCTGCCGCTGGATCTGATCCGGCCATTGATGGAAGCGTTCCCCTCGAAGCCGGCAGCGCGGCCGGAGTCGGGCAGCATCGTGTAGGAGCGCACCCTGTGCGCGAATGCCCTTATCGAATGTCGCCAAATGCTGTAGGAGCGCGCTAGCGCGCGATGCTCTTGTGAATCTTGGAGCAAGAGCATCGCGCGCTAGCGCGCTCCTACAGACAAGCCGGGGTTATTTGAGGGGCTTATCCAGCTGGTCGAAATGCACGATCGCGTTGAGCACCAGCGGGTAGCTGCCGATGGTCTCGCCGCGCCAGATCGGGTTGCTGGCGAATAGCAGCACGTGGCCCTTGCCGTAGCGGGCGTCCACCACGGCGGCACGCTCGGCCATCTGATCGGCGCCGTCGAGCAGGCCGGCGATCAACAGGTGCTTGGCATCGGCAAAGCGCAGGATCACCTGCGGGCGCTGGTCGGCCGGAATCACCCACGGGTTGTTGCGTGTCTGCTCGGCGTTCAGCGGCAAGGCCTGCCACGGCTTCACGTCGGGCAGCGCCGGCGGTTCGGCAGCGGCGCGAGCTTCGGGCATGTCGATGTCGTGCGGGCCGCCGCGACCGGTCGGGCGCTGGTAGTCCTTGGCGTTGGGCAGCCGCTTGTCGCCGGTGACCAGGTTGGACACGGTGAAGGACTGGCCCACGGCGCTATAGAGCGCCAGGTCGTCGCTGGCATAGCCTGCCGCAAGCGGGCCTTTGCGGTCGACGAACTTCGCCTGCAGCACGCTGCCGACCACCTTGAGCTTGCCGGTGGCGGGCGTGATGAAGACGCCCGGTGCCAGGCCTTCGTCGATGGCGAATTTGGCGGTGTCCTCCGACGTGATCAGCAGGCCGCCGCTGCGCACGAATTGCCGCAGGTGCTCGACGCCGATGTCGCCCAGTCCCGGGCGGATGTCGTCCGTACTGTCGATGCGGCCGATGTTCGGGGTCAATTGGGTGGTCTTCCACGGCATCGGGTTGCCCCACATCGGCAGGCCGTCGACGATCTGCTGTGTGCTCACGTCGCCGACGGGGCCGAACAGGATCACGTCGTACTTTGCGCGCAGGTCGCCGATGCGCGCCGCGTCCTGGGTGCTGATGTAGTCGTAGGGCACGTGCAGCTTGTCCAGCGCCATGCGCCACCAGCCCTCGGTCTGGGTATCCAGCCAGGTGTGCATCAGGGCGATGCGCGGCAGCTTGGCCTGCGGCAGATCCACCGCGGCCAGCCCCCGCGGCACCGCCACGGGTTGGTCGAGCAGGCGCATCGGTGCCTTCAGGATGCTGTTGTCGGTCACCCGCACGACCTGCACGTCGAACAGGTCGCCCATCGACCAGCCGGTATCGTCGTAGGGGTGACGCTGCGGATCCTTGGGCGACCAGTACTGGTGATCGAGCAAGGCATCGGCAATGCGCGAATACGGCTGGTCCATGCGCACCACGTAGCTGCCGGCCGCGAATCGGCGTTTGGTGGCCGGTTTCAGTTTGCCGTCGTCATCCTTCGACGCGGGTATCGTCACCGTGGCCGGCGCGGTGAGACGGCTGATTTCGGTGTGCTGCCGTTGCAGTATCCGCAGCAGCTGGGCCCGCGATCCGCTGCGCTTGTCGCTGGCGGGAAACACGTAGGCGGCCGGACCGGCCAGCTGCGGCTTCTCGATCGAGCGCTTGCTCTTGAGGTAGAAGTTCTTCAGGAACAGCTGGCTGTTGTCGGAAAAATAATGCAGCGCGGTCAGCAGGCCGGTCTGCTCGTAGTTGTTGTTGTCGCGCTGCGACCACAGCACTTCGGGCAGCGGCGGGTTGGGCTTGTACCAAGTGCGCGCATATTCCTCGGGTGTGAGGATGCGCTTGACGGTGTCGGCGCCGCCGTTGCCGAACGTCTCGTACAGCCGGCTGATGCCGTTGTGCATGGCGGCGATGAACATCAGGTAGCCCGGACTCCAGGTGTCGAAGTCGCCATGGGTGAATACGCCGGGCATGCCGAGCTTGGTCATCTCCTGCACGTTGTCCCAGCCCAGCTGCTGCCATTCGCCGGTGAGGATCGGGTCGATCCAGGCGTTGTACGGGCCGTCGCCGACGGTGTTGTCGTAGAAGAACGGCACCGATTCGTGCAGGTCGTGCAGCACCTGCGCGTGCCAGCCGATATAGGTATTGGCCACGTTGCGGGTGAGATCCAGCGTCATCGCCATCGCATCGCGGTTGTTGTCGTGCGCCACGTAGTGGCCCCAGTACATCAGCGGCGGGTAGTTCTCGCCGGGGTGCGCCAGGTGCCAGTTGTACAGATCCACCATGCGGTCGCGGCCGTCCACTTCGACGATCGGCGTGATCAGGGTGATCACGTGCGAACGGATCTGCCGGACGTAGGGCGCGTTGTCCACCGCCAGCCGGTAGGCCAGCTCCATCAGCGCGGTCGGCGCGCCGGTCTCGGTGGAGTGGATGGTGCCGGTGATGTAGTACACCGGGGTGGACTTGGCGATCAGCCGGTCGGCGGTGGCGTCGTCCATGTGGATGCGGCGCGGGTCGGCCAGTTGGGCCAGGCGTGCCTTGTTGGCATCGAGGTTGGCCAGCAGGTTTTCGTCGGCGATCGCCACCGCGATCATCTCGCGGCCTTCCTCGGTCCTGCCGATCGAGAACACCTTGACCCGCGGGCTGGCCGCGGCGAGCGCGCGGAAGTAGCGATAGACGTCGGCCGAGTAGGGCAGGTAGTCCGGCGCGCCGGCGATGTGGCCCAGCACTTTCTCGGGCGTCGGTACGCTGCTGGAGGCGGGCAGGTAGTCGGTCAGCGGCGAGTTGAACGACGGGTCGGTGGTGTCCTTCAGGATCTGCGCGGTATAGGCCTGGTCGATCGGCTGGCCCGGGTCGCGGGCATACAGCATCGAGCCGTTCGGGGCGGTTGCCGCCAAGGCGCTGACGCTGCCGAGCGCCAGCAGGGCGGTCAGGGATAGCCGGATGGATGCGTGCATGGTCGAGGTTTTTCCTGGGGCCGATGGCAGTGCCACGCACTTTGCCAGAACATGGCGTCTTGTAGGAGCGCACCCTGTGCGCGATGCTCTTGCGTCCGCCGGCAAAGAGCATCGCGCACAGGGTGAGCTCCTACAGCTGCCTCAATGGCCGGTGCTGGCCGTGCTTGCGTTGACAGTACCCGCGCCGATATTGGCGTCGAGGAACTGCAGCAGCTTCGTGTAGAGCTCGGTACGGTTGGCTTCGTCGTAGAAACCGTGCATTTCGTCGGGCTTGAACAGCCATTCGTGCGCGATGTGCCGGGCGGCCAGCGCCTGGTGCAGGCTAAGGCCCTGGATCGGCGGGACCCGCGTGTCCCGGCCGCCCACGACCAGCATCACGTGGGCCTTGAGCGCATCGAGCTGGTCGATCGGCGAGTGTTGCGCCAGCACGGTCATGTCGTCGCCAAGCTGCCGCTTGAGGTAGGCCTCGCCATAGGTGGATTGCGGGATGTCGCCGCGGCGGTACATCAGCGGCAGATCGTAGACACCCACGTAGCCGATCGCGCACTTGTACAGATTCGGTTCCTTCACCGCGCCCTCGAGTGCCGCGTAGCCGCCGTAGCTGCCGCCGAAAATGCAGATGCGATTCGGATCGGCGATGCCTTGCGCGATCGCCCAGCGGGTGGCGTCGGTGACGTCGTCCTGCATCTTGCCGCCCCACTCGCGCCAGCCGGCGTGTTCGTAGGCGTAGCCGTAGCCGCCTGAGCCGCGGTAGTTCACCTGCAGCACGGCATAGCCACGGGTCGCCATGGCCTGCACGTCGGGATCGAAATTCCAGTCGTCGCGTATGCCGAAGGGACCGCCATGCACGAACACCACCAGCGGCAGGTGCCTCGCGTTTTCCTTGCCGGGCGGATAGCTCACGTAGCCATGCAGCTTCATGCCGTCGCGCGCGGAAAAATCGAACGGCTGCTTGCTGGCCATCTGTTCCGGATCGATCCACGACTCGCGGGCCAGCAGCGGCGTGAGCTTTTTCGCTTTCGCGTCGTACAGCACGAACGTGCCCGGATCGGCGTCGGCCTCCACCAGTACCACGCTGCGGCTGCCGTCGCGCGTGCCGGAGACGAAACGGACGCTTTCGCCGGGGAACTGCTTCATCAGCGCAAGCAGGGTTTGCGCGTCGATCGACTGGGCATCGAACAGCGCGGTGCCGGTGCGGCCATCCATGAAACCCACACCCATGACACTGTTGTCGGCCAGGCCCTGCAACAGGCTGCGCGCCTCCACGGTGGGGTTGCTCCACACGACGGCCAGTGACTTTTTCGCCGGATCCCAGCGGCAGATGCCGTACGCGCCCGGTGCCGGGCAGCTGAAGTACGCCGCACTGTCGTCGCGGTTGAACGCGATCGGCGTGGAGCGGTTCGCGCCCAGTTCAGGCAGCAGCTGCCAGCCGTCGCCGTCGACCGGGTGCAGGTACACCTGCTCGTTGCCGTCGTTGTCCTCGCCGTAGGCGAAGCGGATCCGGCCGTGGTGGTCGGCAACGAAGCGCGCGCCGCGTATCGGCGCGGTGATGATCTTGTTCTTTATGCCGTCGCGCACGTCCATGCGGTAGGCGATCGGCAGCGCGCGCTCGAACCCGGCGGCATCCCACCGGCTGACCGCGACCAGCATGTGCTCGGGATCGTCGGGAATGGCCGCGATGAATCTGGCACTGCCGCGCTCGGACACCGCGTGCTGGATGTGCGAGCCGGTACTCATGCCGCCCTTGCGATAGCCGTACAGCATCTCCGTGCCGCTGCCGTCGGCATTGGCGGCGAACAGTTCGCCGGTGGCTAGTGGTGCATCGAAGCCGCCTACGCGGGTACCCACGGCGTAGACCACCCGCGTGGGCGATACCCACCAGAAGCTGGTGACGTCGTCCTCCTCGCGCGGGCGAACGATTTCGCCCTTCTTGTCGGACAGGCGGATCAGCGCCAGCACGGTGCGCCCGTCGACCACGGCGGTGACGGCCAGATACTTCCCGTCGGGCGAAATCTTCACGTCCTTGTACTGCGCATGCCGGGCCAGATCGGCCAGGGACACCGGCTGCGCATGCAGCGCGGCAACACACAGCAACAACGAAACCGCAACCAGCCAGCGTCGCCAAGCCATCATTACCATTCCCCTGTAGTGGATTGCGCGAACTGACGTTCGCGCAATCGGATTCCCGCTGCATTTATAGCAGCCGGTTCGTCGCGTGGCGAGTCCGCATGCAGCAGCTGCGCCGCCAGCTACCCGTTGCTACGGCGCCCTCAGCCGACCGGCTGCGCACGATGGCGATCGAGTACCCTGACGGTGACCATGCTTGGCGTAGCGAGCGGTCCCATTGCAGTGCCTCGCCTCGCGCACGCACGGTACGGTCTTGATGCCGTAGCCGTTCGGCTGCAGGCAGCGCGGCGTCAACCGCGTTGAATCAGGGCATCGGACACGCCGCTGCGTCGGCCTGAAACTGGCTGGGTACCGAGCCGACCGGCGCACAGGCAAACAGTGGTTTGCGCACCGTCCGTGGTCGATCCGGAACAGGCGGATCATCCGCCAGTACGTCGTCGCTCTTGTCGGTCACCGTGATGTCCTGCTGGAACAGCACGGCGGCGTGGGAATCGCTGTAAGTGAGCTTGTACTTGCCCGGCCGCAGGTAGAGGTCGCTGACCGGAATGATCAGGCCGTTGCCCACGCGGTCGCTGGTCACGGCATTGAGCGGCAAGGTGTCGAGGATCAGGCGGTCGGCCGGAATCGCATCCTTGCCCTCGTCGGCATAGCGCGCTTCGACGAGGCAGGGAAAGGTGCGATCGCAGCGGTTGCCGCTGACGAAATAGGGTTTGCGCAAGCCACCGAGGCTGAGCCAGGTGGGGCGGTCGCGGCGTATCTTCTGCGGCGGAAAGAACACGCTCACGTCGTATCCGGGGCGCAGCGACCATGGCTGTCCCGACCGGTTCACGAACACGATCGGTTGCTTCGGATGCAGTTGCTGCATGACCGCGGCGTAGTAGGGATGGTCGTCGGCCGCGGATTGATGCGGGAACAGCATGGTCTGCTCGACGGTGAGCGGATCGATGCCGGTGAGCTGGTGCAGGTGTTCGGCCATGCTGGAGCCGCCCAGGAAAGTGCCCGATTCCTGGATGTGTGCGTAGCCGGCATCGAGAACCAGCCGCGCCTTGGGATCCTTCCTGAATACCTGGTTGTAGATGTTGCGCGCCTGCTCGGCTTCGCGCGCGTCGCCGGTGGCGTCCGACAGCGCCTCATAGGCGATCACCTTGAAGCCGAGCTTCAGTGCGGTGCGCACCATCTCGGCGCAGATCGGTTCCTCGGTGTAGAAGCCGCTGCCCTTGATCGGATAGCCGCGCGATTGCAGCTTGGTATCGGACTGGTACAGCGTTTCGGCGGCGAAGTAATTGAAGCCTTCGGCACGCAGTTTGCCGAGCACTTGCACGGTGAGCGTGCGCGTGAGCGGCACGTTGTGCGCCTCGTTGAAGAACACCGCCCGGTAATGCCTGGCCAGCTCGGGGATAGCGTCCAGCGCCGGGCGGGCGGTGTAATCGGGGTTGGACAGCGGCGACGGCCGGTCGTCCGGCAACGCCGGCTCCTTGATCGAGAAACTGGCCGCCGCATGCGGGTAATCGCCGACGAAGGTCTGGTACCAGCTCAGGTACTGGCCGAAGATGACGCGGAACGCCGGATCGGTGTCGCTGACGTAGGCATAGCGCATCGCCAGATACTGGGACAGCAACCCCTTGTGCGTGTCGGCCTCACGCATGATCTGCTCGGACTTGCGCGAGGCTTCGAGCTGACGTTCCATCCACGCCGAAACCCGTTGCGCGCGGCTGGCAGCGCAACTGCCGGCCAGCAGCAGTGCGCAGGCGAACATGATGCGTGTGCGTGATGACGGCATCGAGCTTTCCTGTGTCCGTTTCCGGTGTGATTGCCTGCCTGTCCTGCCGGAGTGAATTCGTTGCGAAGCAAAGCGAATATACCCCTGCATCGCGAGGGTAGCAGCACCATGCATGCGACATGACCCCTGCCGGTTGGCACAGGACGGCTGCGTCGATCAGGCGGCACAATCCGGGGTACCCTTGCCGTGAATGCGGAGCACGTCATGCCGCACGACTGCACGCCCGGGGATGCGGCCGCCGATCCCCCACCGCTGCGTCCGCCCGAACCCGATGCCGCCGAGTGCTGCGGCGAAGGTTGCCCGCGTTGCGTATTCGATGTCCATCAGGAAGCGCTCGAACGCTATCGGGTCGCGCTCGCCGCGTGGCAGGCCCGGCATCCATGCTCCAATGCCGATACGCCGCCGTGAATCGGGGCGCTAAACTCTCGAACGCAGGCAGCTCGAATCACCCCGATGTGTGGAGCGCACCCTGTGCGCGATGCTCTTGCTGCACGCGCCTCAAGAGCCATCGCGCACAGGATGTGCTCCTGCGAATGCCAAGAGCCGGGTTATTCGAGATTCTCGTCGACCAAGGAACCCCATGTGGACCGCCATCACCCGTGAAGTCAGCCCCGCGCTTGCCGGCTGCCAGTTGTCGTTCATTCCGCGCGATGCGATCGATGTCGCGCTGGCCGGTGCGCAGCACCGCGACTACCGGCATGCGCTGGAAGCGCTCGGCTGCCGCGTGCTGGCGCTGCCGGCGGAGCCTGCGCTGCCGGATTCGGTGTTCGTCGAGGACGTGGCGATCGTGCTGGACGAAGTGGCGATCGCCACCCGTCCGGGTGCGCCTTCACGGCGTGGCGAAGTGGCCGGCATCGCGGTGGAACTGCGCCGGCATCGGCCCGTGCTGGCGATCGAGGCGCCTGGCACCCTCGATGGCGGCGACGTATTGCGGCTCGGCCGCACGCTGTACGTGGGTCAGTCGGGGCGCAGCAATGCCGACGGCATCGCCCAGCTCGGTCAGCTGCTGGCCGGCTTCGGCCATGCCGTGCGAGGCGTGCCGACCCGCGGTTGCCTGCACCTGAAATCCGCCGTGACCCAGCTGGACGACGACACGCTGCTGCTGCAGCCGGCGTGGGTCGATCGCGAACGCTTCGCCGGTTTCCGCATCATCGAGATCGATCCCGCCGAACCGCACGCCGCGAACGTGCTGCGCATCGGCGATGCGCTGCTGATGCCGGCAAGTTTCCCGCGCACCCGGCAGCGATTGACCGATGCCGGCTACAGCGTCACCGCCGTCGACGTCAGCGAACTGCAGAAACCCGAAGGCGCGGTGACGTGCTGCAGCCTGGTGTTTCGCGATTTGGGGTAATGCGACCGCGATTGTCGATAAACCGGCGGACCGATGGTCCGGGTTGGAGGCGCCGATGGGTGTTGAGTGATGGTGTAGTCGAAGGGCCAGGATCGGCGGGAGCTGCCGTTCGGCAGGCGCGCCGGCCTAGGTGCGCCCGGTCCATCAGTCAGCGAGCCATCCCCTCTCGCAATCCACCAAGCGACTGATTCGGATCAGGTGACCCTGCCCTCGTTCTTGGCACATCTCCCGCCCAATGTACTTGAGCCTCGCGGGCAACTTTCTACAATGGATGACGAACTTGTCGCTGCCGGCCGTCGGCCTAACGGTGGTTCCGCGTTGTTGCGAATCAGCAAGAGAGTCAGATGGTCCAGTTCGGAAGAGTTGGCCGCCACGGCCGAAGAAATGAGCAGCCAGGCCGAGCATCTGCAAAATACCATGGCGTTCTTCAAGTTGAATCATGCCGCCAGCCACGTGACCAGCGTCAGGGCGGCGGGTCCTAGCGCCCGCAAGACGCCGCAAAGCCTGAATCGGAAGCCGGGCGGTCAAAAGGTGCTGAAGGTCGTCGGCAGCAACCTTGCGCTCGCCTCCGGAGCCGAACTGGACGAAGCTGAATTCATCAGGTACTAGGGGGCGTCATGAATTTACCAACGCATACAGCCGGAAAGAAGGTGGCAGCCACCGACATACCACGGTCGACGGCCAGCAAAACGGTTGACCACGCTCAGTATCTGACCTTCATGCTCGGCGGTGAGTTGTTCGCCATTGGTATTCTTGGAATCAAGGAGATCATCGAATATGACGGTCTGACCGAGGTGCCGATGATGCCAGAGTGTATCCGCGGCGTGATCAACTTGCGCGGCTCAGTCGTGCCGGTGCTGGACTTGTCGGCACGCTTCGGCAAGAAGATAACCGGCATCACGCGGCGCACCTGCATCATCATCGTTGAAGTCGAAAGTGAGGGCGAGCGTCAGGACATGGGCGTCATCGTCGACGCGGTCAATGCGGTGCTGGAAATTCCCTCGTCCGAGATCGAGCCGGCGCCTGCGTTCGGCGCCAAGATTCGCACCGATTTCATCGATGGCATGGGCAAGGTGGATGGCAAGTTTGTGATCCTGCTTGACGTCAACCAGGTGCTGTCGACCGAGGAAATCGGCGCACTGGCGCAAGTTGGCGTCAGTGCGCCGAGCATCGACGAAGCGACTGCGGCCTGACTCTCCCGGGGCAGTCTTCCCGCCATCCGCGCGGGAAGGCCCCCTTTTCCTGCACGCCATATCGCGCCCACGGCGCGGCCTGACTTGCCGATGAGAACAACACCATGCCGATGATCGCCCTTACGGATCAGGAATTCATCCACTTCCAGCGCTTCATCTACGATGCGGCCGGCATTACGTTGTCGTCAGCCAAGAAAGCCTTGGTGAGTGGCCGCCTGGCCAAACGCCTGGAGCCATGCAAGGTAGGCAGCTACGGCGAATATTTTCGCCTGCTGGTAAGTGGTCGTGCGCCAGATGAGGTGCAGACTGCGGTCGACCTTCTAACGACCAACGAGACGTACTTCTTTCGCGAGCTGAAGCATTTCGATTTTCTGCGCGAACACGCGTTGGCGGCGCGGGCGTCACGCCAGTTTTTCCGGGCCTGGAGCGCCGCGAGCTCAACCGGCGAGGAGGCCTACAGCATGGCAATGGTACTCGCTGATTGCCTGGATGACTCACCGTGGGAAGTGATTGGCTCAGACATCAGTGCGCGAGTGTTGCAGCGGGCACGTTTAGGCCATTACCCGATCGAGCGAACGAAGCATATTCCGCCATCTTACTTACGGCGATTTTGTCTGAAGGGAATCGGGGCGCAGAACGACACGCTGTTGATCGAACGAACTCTTCGCAATCGGGTGCAGTTCGTGTCTTCCAATCTCAATGCGGACCTGCCGCCACTTGGCATGTTTGACGTTATTTTCCTACGTAACGTGATGATTTATTTCAATGGAGACACCAAACGACAAGTGGTCAATCGCATATTGCCGTTACTCAAATCAGGCGGCTACTTCTACGTCGGTCATTCGGAAACCTTGGGCGATATGGCGCAGGACCTCCTATCGGTCGCCCCTGCCGTCTATCGAAAGCCGTAGTCTGATGCGATCTGCAAGCAAAGCCCATTGAAATTTTTTTGCAGCCCGGCGATTACTTTGTCGGCGATGATGACTACAGGATCCGCACCCTGCTCGGCTCGTGTGTGTCGATCACCCTATGGCACGCCACCCGACGGATAGGTGCGATGTCGCACTTCCTTCTTCCAGGGCGAGGCGAGAACCTTTCTAACGAGATCGATGGCCGCTATGGGGATGAGGTATTAGTACTAATGTTGCATGAGCTCGCGCAGCTTGGCATCGCGGCCAACGAGCTTCAGGCAAAAATATTTGGCGGCAGCGATATGTTTTCCAAGCAGTTCAGTGCAAACGGAACGTCCATTGGTAGAAAAAATGGCGATGCCGCCCGTGCGCAGCTGCAGAACCATGGCATATCCATTGTTTCGGAGTCACTGTTTGGTGTGGGGCACCGGCAGGTAATCTTTGATATCGACAGTGGTCATGTCTGGTCGCGGCAGATCCCACCCATTGAGGTCTCCTGAAAAATCATGAGAGAGGTTGCATGAGCATCACCAAGGTCTTGATTGTGGACGATTCCGCAGTAGTGCGCCAGGTACTTACGGCCCTGCTGGGCGAGGCTTCGGGTATCGAAGTCATCTACGCGGTGGCCGATCCGCTTCTTGCCATGGAGCGCATGAAAATCCAGTGGCCCGATGTCATCGTTTTGGACGTCGAGATGCCGCGGATGGACGGCATTACCTTCTTGAAAAAAGTCATGCGCGAACGGCCAACGCCCGTGATCATTTGCTCGACCCTGACAGACAAGGGCGCCCAAACCACGGTGGAAGCGCTCGCCGCTGGCGCCTTCACCATCATCACCAAGCCGAAGCTTGGACTCAAGCAATTCCTGACCGAATCCTCTCGCGACCTGATCGCAGCGGTCAGGGCGGCGGCCAGTGCAAACGTCCACCGTTTGGTCGCACGCGGAATCCCCGAGCCGACGATACAAGTCAAGCACTCGGCCGACGTTATCCTGGCATTGGACGAAAACCAGGCGATGGTCCAGACCACCGAACGGATCGTGGCCATCGGCACGTCCACGGGCGGCACTTTGGCCCTCGAAGAGGTATTGACTACGCTTCCACGGGTTTCCCCGGGAATCATCATCGTGCAGCATATGCCGGAAAAATTCACGGCCGCATTCGCCTCCCGGCTTGATGGACTGTGCCAGATCAACGTCAGGGAGGCACAAAGCAACGACCGCGTCATTCAGGGCTGTGCACTGATTGCGCCAGGTGGCAAACACATGCTGCTGCGACGTACCGGTGCGCAGTACTTCGTCGAAGTCAGGGACGGTCCATTGGTGAACCGGCACCGCCCATCGGTCGACGTGCTGTTCCGTTCAGTGGCTAAGTGCGCGGGGGCGAACGCACTTGGCGTCATCATGACGGGAATGGGAGATGATGGCGCTTCGGGCTTGCTGGAAATGCGCAAGGTCGGCGCCCGTACTGTTGCGCAGAACGAGGAGAGTTGCGTCGTGTATGGTATGCCCAAAGAAGCCGTCGGGCGGGGAGCTGTCGAGAAATCGGTATCGCTGAATGCAATCGCAAAAGAAATTCTTCAGCAATTGCGTTCCTGAGTGGCGGGCGCCTATCACAGGGCCATCGGGGCGAAGCGATCCTCCACGATGCGTGCGTCATGAATGAGCCAAAAAGCGGCGATTCGGACCGAATCTTAGCGGCTCCGCGACCTGCACAACAATGGGGCGTTCTGCCAAGGCCGTGAGGAGGTCAGGAGCTTCCCGATGCCTGATGTCACTGCCACCGATGGCGCAAGCGCGAACACTGTACGGTCAGCCCGCCGCGCGCCCCACCATGCCTTCACCGCGCATCCAGTCGAGGGTGTCGGCGAGCAGTGTGTCGAGCGGGGTTTCGAGGTAGTCCAGTTCGCGCCGGGCCTTGGAGGAATCCACGCGCAGCTCGTGGCAGGTCAGGGTGGCGGCTTCGGGGGTGATGTCGGGCTGCTTGCCGCTGACGCGCGACCAGGCGTCGGCCAGCCGGGCGAAGGCCATCAGGGCGAACGCCGGCGTGGCGCCACGCGGGGTGCGCTTGCCCAGTGCCGCACCCACGCGATGGACGAGGTCGACGAAGCTGGCCTGCTCGCCGCCGAGCAGATAGGCCTGTCCGAACCGTTGCCGTTGCCAGGCGCGCACCTGGGCCCGGGCGATCTCGCGCACGTCGGCGAACGCGCCGATGCCGGGCGGGATGCCGGGCAGCTTTTCGCGGTCCACCAGCATGATCAGCCGTGCCCAGTTGTGGCGATCGCCCGGACCCAGGATGTGCGAGGGGTTGAACACGATCCACGGCACGCGGGCATGGCGCACGGCCTGTTCGGCCAGGAATTTGCTGCGCTCGTAATTGATCCAGCTTTCGCCACCGTGCTGGCGTACCGACTCGTCGATCACGCCGTGTACGAGGTGCGACCAGGCCGACACTGAGGAGGTGTGCACGAAGGCGGGTACGCCGGCCGCTTCGGTGGCGCGCAGCAGGTTTTCGGTGCCCTGCACGTTGGTGGCGGTCTGCGCCGCCGCCTGCGGGCGCCACATGCTGGTGTCGGCCGCGGCGTGGAACACCGCGTCGCACCCGCTCATGGCCGCCTGCAGGCTGGCCCGATCCGCCAGTTCGGCACGCACCGGCACGGCCCCCGCGGCGGCGATGGCGGCATCGGATTCGGCACGGCGCGACAGCGCCTTGACCGTGCAGCCGGCTGTACGCAGTTCGTGCAGCAGATGCCCGCCCAGGAATCCGCTGGCGCCGGTGAGAAATACGTTGGTCATGCTGTGCCCTGCAAGAACGAACTGGGGTGCGCCGCATGGGTCGTCACGCTAACACGGCCGGATGAATCGTGGATGCGCTCGATAGGGTGGGAGAGACTTCTGTGGGAGCGACTTCAGTCGCGATGCTGTTGCTCTGGCCAAGCCAAGAGCATCGCGACTGAAGTCGCTCCCACAAGTTGCTCATTGCCCAGGGGGGGATTTCATCCGGGCAGGTGTCGGCTACTGGTTCTTCTTCTTTTCCTGCTTGGCAGCCTTCTTTTCTTTCATGGTCTTG
>Ga0307377_10000812_pt1 | contig 41351 bp, 30 predicted proteins | sample TR3MG_FD_202535 | JGI IMG/M metagenome (GOLD analysis project Ga0307377, IMG submission 202535) | Soil microbial communities from Risofladan, Vaasa, Finland - TR-3 | ecosystem: Environmental > Terrestrial > Soil > Coastal area > Acid sulfate soil | place: Finland: Risofladan, Vaasa | collected...
CCTGCTCTTTTTGCCATTTTTTATCATAACCAAATTCATCAGCCATTATACCAGCCACTTCAACTGCAATTTGGGAACTGGCGCATGCATCCAATAACAGGGCACGAGTTCTCCTTGCCAGAACATCCTCAATAGTCATTGGCATTTCATGCCTGCAAATCCAGATTATCTCTGCCCTTGTATATGGAAGTCTTGCATCGATAGGTATTCCCAGATCCTGATTCTCACGTATCATCTCTTCAATTTCAGGAAACCGGTCTCCATAAATTTGCAAACGATCTGAATTATTCGTTTCCATAATTGTTGTTAACCGGAGGTTTGCGGTAACACACTTACTTTTATCAAGGAATCCTGCTTTAATCGCTCTATCAATCGTCTCCTCAGCCATCCGACGGTATGTTGTCCATTTTCCACCGATAATTGTAAGGAGACCTGATGGGGAAAGAGTGATTTTGTGTCTGCGTGAAACCTCTTTGGTCGATGCAGGATTATCGGGATTGGCTGCCAGAGGGCGTAATCCTGCAAAGACGCACAGTATATCTTCTCGCCGTGGAGGCTTAATAAGATATTTTTCAGAAGTCTGTAGAATAAAATCTATCTCCTGCTTAAGAGCAACAGGTTCCAGACTAATTTCATTGAGAGGCGTATCAGTTGTTCCTACCACTACTTCACCATACCATGGAATAACAAAAAGTACTCTCCCATCATCCGTTTTAGGTATCATGATAGCTGAATTACTCTGAAGGAAGGATTGATCAAGGACTAAATGTACACCCTGGCTGGGCCTTATGGTAGGTTTTGAAGAAGGATTATCCATCCTGGCAATATCGTCTGCGAACACCCCGGTTGCATTTATCACCAGATTAGCCTTGAGATTAATATTTTCTCCTGATTCCATTTCCCTGGCACAGACACCGATAATCCTGCCTTCTTCATCCTTCAGGAGCTTGGTCACTTTACAATAGTTAAGCACTAAACCTCCTTCATCAATACATGATTTGACAAGAGCCAATGCCATTCGGGAATCATCAAACTGTCCATCATGATAAACCACCCCTCCCTTCAATCCTTTTGGCATTAGTTGTGGTAATCTTGCCAACGTTTTTTCCCTACTAATGAAATATGACTTTCCCATGCTTAAGCGGCCAGCCAGTAAATCATAAAACTTAAGGCCTACAGTATACATAATGGTATCCCATATAGTATAAAGCGGGATAACGAATTCCTGGTTATGAGTAAGATGGGGAGCATTTTTAAGCATTAAACCACGTTCATGCAGAGCCTCCATAACCAAAAACAGGTCTCCCTGAGCCATGTAACGGACACCGCCATGGACAATCTTTGTGCTCCGGGAAGAGGTTCCCTTAGCAAAATCCGATTGTTCCAACAGAAGTGTTTTATACCCACGGGAGGCCCCATCCAAAGCAACTCCAAGTCCGGTTGCACCGCCACCTATAACAATAATATCCCATTTAATCTCTGACTGTTCCCATAACTCTCTAATAAATGATTCCCGAATCATCCGATACTTAATTCTAAAAATAAATCCCCAACCACAAATAGAGATATTTTTCTTTACCTAATTATTATCAATAAACTTCAGACAGGAAGGAGCGGGTATCTTATAATCCTCAACCATAACTTTTGGTAAACCTGTGTTCTTATCAATACTGAAGAGTGAGATATTTCCGGATCTTTGATTTCCTACGAAAATATATTTTCCTGAGGGGTCGATCACAAAGTTCCTGGGCCAGTCACCACCACAGGATGTATGTCCTGCAAGAGTTAGTTTTCCGTCTGATCCTATACTATAAGTAACAATAGTATTCTCACCTCTGTTGCTGCCATAAATGTATTTTTCATCCTTACCGATATGTATATCAGCGCAATAGCTCTTTCCTTCAAATCCTTCCGTTAAGGTTGTCACTGTCTGAATTGGTTTAAGTTCACCGTTTATTTCAACATCAAAAACCGAAATTGTTGAATTAAGTTCATTAATAACGTACATTTTATTACCATTTGAACTAAACACAAAATGCCGTGGTCCGGCTCCTTCCTCAAGATTTACGATACCATTAGGAATTTGCTGCAATCTCCCTGACTCAGGGTCTAAATTAAATATTACTATCCTGTCTAAACCCAGGTCTGTTAAATACACCCTCTTTCCGCCAGGGTCAGTAGCAATCATATGGGCATGTGAAACTTTTCCCTCTTCCGCTTCGTAAAATATTGTATCTGATATACCTACCGGTATTCCTTTTTCATCGAGTTTAACAACAGCTACAGACCCACCGGAATAATTTGCCATTAATAAAAAATCCTCATTATAAGATAGAGATATGTAGCAGGGACCGCCGTTTGGTACAGCTATTTCATTTAGCTTTTCTATTACACCTGTTTTGGCATCATATCTAAGAGTGGTCAGGCCTCCTCCTTTGAAACCATTAAATTTACCTACTTCATTTGCTGCATAAATCATCCCATTATTCTTTGAAATACAAAAATATGAGGGATTTGGACCTGCATCCGATTCTGATAATAAATTAAATGCCCCCTTATCCAGATTAATATCAAACAGATATAAACCCTTCTCTCCTTCTTCTGTGTATTTCCCTACAAAAAGCCGGATGGATTCATTCTTACATGAGGATGATAACATTATGATAAACAGTATTAAATAAATAAACAGATTTAACTTTTTCATTTCAATTTATATTCGGTTATTTTTTTAGAACATACTTAGGATCCATAATTATATCGTGAACTATTTCAAACGCGTAATGCGGGCTACCCAACCACCACCTGCAGCCAGTTTAAGTTTCAAAACTTCACCTGATTGAAACTTTTCATCAGCTCATGATACCTCAAAGCTATCGCATTCCCGGTAAGCCTGAATTACACGGGCTTCACCCTCTTTGGAATTGTCACTTTTACCATGCTCCATACAGAGAACTCCTTCATATTTCCGACTATAAATATATTTGAATATATTCTTATAGTTGATTTCTCCGGTTGTTGGTTCATTACGCCCCGGATTATCTCCAAGATGGAAAGTTGCAATCTCACTCCAGGCAGCCTCAATATTTGGAATAAGGTTCCCTTCAGTAATCTGTTGGTGATAAATATCGTCGATAATCTTACAGGCTGGATTATTTACAGCCCTGCATATTGAGTATGTTTGTGGAATACCCGTAAGAAATAGTCCCGGGTGATTAGTAAGTGTATTTAACGGTTCCAGAACCATTGTCATTCCGGCTGGTTCCATAATATCACAACAATACCTTAAATTATCAATTACATTTGCTGTCTGATAATCCCTGTGAAGCTTCTCATCATATCTTCCGGGAACGACCAGGGCATATTTAAAGCCTGTCCTTTTACCTAATTCAACGCCCTCTTTCATTTTGTTAACCAGCATCTCGCGGACCTCTGGCTTATTGATAACAAAAGATGTAACTGAGAAGTCAGCATATAATACGAATGGGCCAAGGTCCATTCCCAAACGTTGCATCTCATTGGCGATTTTCATCTGATCCTCAACTGGCCTGCCAATTAATCCGTTATCAAACATAGCCCTAAAGCCCATGTCGTGGCAAAACTTGATGTTATCTACAATATCTTTCCCCGCATGTTCACTGAACATTCCGAAACTCGGAGCATATTTAAGTTTAAATGGAGCAATTGCATCAGTAGCTTTCTTCGGCTTCTTCGTTACGGCGGAACCAAATGCTACAGGAGCAGCCATGATGGCGGCTCCTGTAGCAGTGATATTTTTTATGAAATTTCTTCTCGAACTATCCATATTTCTGATATTAGAAAATAAACTATTACTATTTAGCTGGCTTTGGATCATAAGCCAGTCCTGCAATTGGCACTTCTTTTATTATATCAACAGGCCCAAAATCAAATACATCGGGACCAAGTTTAAGGTCAGAGTTCATCATCTCTTCAAAAGTAGTCTCCTTGCCTGTATAGGCAGAAATACGACCCATTATGGCACACATTGTGGAGACCGCAGTATTTTCAGCTTCATTTATAGGCTCACCTGTTCGGATAGCTGTTACCAGATCAATATGTTCCTGAACATATGGGTCAACACTAACTGAACCGCCTGGCTGGCCATCTTCATCAAGCGGGTATTCATATTTCCAAACTTCGTTTCCTGCAAGGTCCAGAATAGTATTCTGACAGTTTGTAGAACCGTTTGATCCCTGTATCCTTTCTGAGACATTATTTACGCAACCATTTATCTGGCGGCACATACTATGAACATGAATTCCATTCTCAAAAGTAAAATCAATGCTGAAGTTATCATACTGATCACCAGTAACACGTCTTAGTCTGGAACCAAATCCAACAGCTTTTACAGGGTGTGCTCCTGTGAACCAATTAATAACGTCGAGGTTATGAACATGCTGTTCTACTATATGATCGCCTGACAACCATGTCCAGTTAACCCAGTTACGAATCATATATTCCATCTCACTCCAATTAGCATTTGGATCACGATGCCATAATTTACCACCATTCCAATATGCGTTACCACCAACTATATCACCAATAGTCCCCTGCGCCACTTGTTGCCATGCAGCAACATAGTCACGCTGATGACGTCGCTGAGTCCCTGTTACAATATTTAATCCCATCCCTTTAGCTTTCTGGCCTGTTGCCATAATTGATCTGGCACCAGTAGGATCAACACAAACAGGTTTTTCCGCAAAGACATGTTTCTTTGCCTGTATTGCAGCTGCTAATACCTCAGGACGGAAATAGGGAGGTGTTGCTGTAATAATTATATCAACACCGGCATCAATAACCTTCTGATATGCATCGAATCCGACAAAACAATTTTCAACCGGGACATCCTGACCCTTTTCAGTTAAAATTCTCTCTCTGCAGGAATCAACACGATCCTGGAATGTGTCACCTAATGCTACAATCTGAAGATTTGGCCCGGCACTAAGAAAGTTGATTGCAGCACCTGTTCCACGTCCACCACAACCAATAACTCCTGCTTTCAGAACTGGTCCGTCGGGAGCCTGGTCCAGCATAGTTGGAACCGCTACAACTTTTTTTGTTTCACGAGCGCAGCTGGTTATGATTGTAGGTACCATTACCCCGGCTACACCAACTGTTGCCGCTTTGCCTAAAAAATTACGTCTTGAAATACTTGATTTTTTCATTTTGGTAAGATTAATTATAACAAAAATATGTCTTTATGAAATAGTTAATAGAAGTTACTACTGTAAATATAAGGAAATTTCAAAGAATTAAACCGGAACATTGAGTTTTTTTAACAATTCCGGAAATTATGCCATCCATGGCAGAAGACCAGCTAATATTATTATTCCGGCTCCGTTTTCCCGGTTTTAGAATTATATTCGCAAACAACCCTGAACCCTACATTAAAACAGTCGGAGTACCACCATGCACTTTTTGGCATTTGTGGATCAGTCTTCAGCCATGATACTGTCCTTGTATAATCGCGTGATGCACTTCGTAAAAGGTCTGCAGTACTTAAAAATGAACCTCCCCTCACAACATGTTCAGATCCCTCTGCCGGACCTTTAGGATCTGTTATGACTCCTTCAGGGTAGTTTGAATAAGCGTCTGCAATATACCAATCAGAACAGAACTCAGCAACATTTCCAAGCATATTTTTCAACCCAAAAGGATTAGGCTTTACCTGGTCGGGGGTCTGTGTTTTTGCAGAACTATTTCCTCTATATATAACATAAGTATTAATTACTGCTGTATCGTTTTTTGAAATCTTTGCTCTTAACCCGCTCTTTTTAAATCGCTTAGGATCACCAGGGAAAAAATAGGGGCCTTCTGAGCCAGCTCTGCATGCATATTCCCATTCGGCTTCCGTTGGAAGACGATAAGTTTTACCGGTTACTGAAGTTAACCATTTACAATAGGTTTCTGCAGCATGGTATGAGAAAGATATCGCGGGCCGTTTACCCAATCCCCAGCCCTGATCAGGCTGTCCGTAAGGAGGAGTGGCTCCGGAAATAGCATCAGTCTCTTTTGCCTGACCTTTTCTTAAACCTTCAGTATCTGTTGTACGTCCTTCTGCCGCTGTCTGAACATAAAAAGCAAGATATTCATCCCAACTAACCTCAATCTCTGCCATGAAAAATGAGCTAACTTCAACTTCCCTGACAGGCCCTTCATCTTCCTTCCTAAAAGGCTCAGTCTCAAAGCTTCCTATTTTGAATGTACCCCCAGGAACCGCGACCATATTAAATGAAATTGGCGATTTAGGAATATGCTCGACATAGTCTTTAAACGCTGAAACTTTTGTAGGTTCCGTGAATATCTCTTTTTCAGCAGAAGAGACACTTCCGAATGTTAAATTACTCCCATGAGTATATCCTTCAATATAATGACCTGCATTAAGGTGACAATTAATACAATGGAGATCATCGGTCTTTTTTGTACGTGTATAATACAGATGTGCATCCTCACCCTTCTTTGTAAGCTCAGCCGGGAAAAGATTTTCGTGACATTCAATACAACTGCTTTCATAAACATACTCACGGGCAACCTCCAGTCTTCTTCGATCCTCCCAGTTAAACGAAGCTGAATCCCTGGTCCACTTGCTCCATAAATCTCGTAATCCTGTTGTTCCTTTCGCCCATAGATATCCATCTCCTTTTGGGGGGAGATGACATTCCACACAGCCAATTCTATAACCGGATCGTGTTTCATAGTGAACAGACTTTTTCCACGATGCATCTGCCATTGGATGGATATGGCATGAGACACAGTAGTCGTTAGTTGATGTTGTATGTATGACTTTCCCTCCTCCAAGAATAAGTAATACCCCAATAATTAATCCCGGGACAAACCATAATAGAAATCTTTTCATAATTTTTATAATTGTGTGGTCTAAGATATATAAAAAAAACACTTGATGCGTATCACAATCATTTTCATAATAAAAACTTTCCAAATCATGTATATGCTGTCGTTTATCTATAGATGATTATATCAGGTAAAATGGTATTTTTACAACTTAATTTTAAATCTGTATGAAACGGATAATAATAATTTTAATAAGCATAACTATTAATCTTGTCGTTTTTTCACATCCATGGAAACCCGGTCATTATGTAATAATTGACACCGATGGAGGGATAGATGACATGAAAGCTATTACAATGCTTCTGGCTTCTCCGGATGTCAGAGTGCTGGCAATAACAGTCTCATCAGGGACACTCAATAAAGATACAACATATCTTAAAGTAAGAAGTTTGCTCAACTCGTTTTACCATGAAGGAGTGCCGGTAGGTATAAATAGAAACTGCAACTTCAAGTCACCAGATTTCCCTGTGGCACTTAAAACCGAATGGGGGGGGAAAAGTGTAATTCACATTGAGGATGCTCAGGATTGTGTTGGACTGATTCAAGCGATCCTTTCATTTGAGAAAACAAAAATAAGCTTTATTTGCCTTGGAGGGATGACTACAGTAAATAATGTCTTGACAGAGATCCCTGTCCTCAAAAAACAGTTGAAAGAGATTATTTGGAGTTCAGAAGGAGTTAATTATGAAAATGGATTTAACTATAAAATTGATATCCCCACGGCTAAAAAGGTTCTCAAAGGTGATATTCCTGTCAGAATTGTCAGAGGTCTGGAGAAAGAGGTCCTCTACGATAAAGCCATGATAAAAGCTCTTGCGGAGATACCAACTATTTATGCGGAGAGGATTACCGAATTCTTCAAATCTGAAGTTACCAAAGGGCATATTTATGCATATTCCGGAAATGATGAGATGGTTCCGCTTTTTCTGCATTACCCCGATCTTTTCCAATCTGAAGGAAAGGTTATTGAGATTAAAAGTCCAACCAAAAACATTCAGATACTAAGAGAAAACACACTCCGAATACTTTCCGGTGAAACGGTTGTCAGGAATCAGGTAATAAAAGATATCCCCACCACTCCATCCTTCTACGCTGCTGATATTGAGCCATTTGTTGCAGACATTATAAAAAAGCACGGTATGGATGAATGGACATCCGGGGTTATTGCCAACGAATTACATCGTCATCTGGGAGTGTTTGCAATTATTGGAGTTAAGATGGGGATCAGGGCAAGAGAGTACTTTAACACCGGCGTTGATGAATTTAAAGTTAACTCTCTTGCAGGTGCAGTTCCACCGCTGAGCTGCATGAATGACGGATTGCAGGTAAGTACCGGGGCAACACCAGGGCACGGCCTCCTGACAGTTAGCAGTGATTCTGTTACCAGACCAGCTGGTGAATTCACTTATCTTAACAGAAAAATAAGAATAACTCTTAAACCGGAAATAGCTAAAAAAATAAGTTCAGAACTAAAAGAAATAAATTTTATTTATGGTCTCGACAGTAATATCTACTGGGAACTGGTAAGAAAAAACTCTGTAAAATACTGGTTAAATTTAGACCGGCATGATATATTTATAATTGAGGAAATACATTAAACAATTTTTAGAACGGTAGCAATCCCAAACTCCCTTTCTACTTATTATATTCATCGAAGAAATCGTTCCCTTTATCATCGGTAATAATAAATGCCGCCATGTTTTCCACGTATATCTTTCGAACTGCCTCCATTCCAAGATCCTCGAAATCAACCATCTCTACGGATTTGATATTCTCAGCCGCCAGAATTGCCGCTGGTCCTCCAACAGATCCAAGGTAGAATCCTCCGTATTTTTTACAAGCTTCTATAACCTGCCGGCTCCTGTTTCCCTTTGCCAGCATAATTAATGAACCTTCCAGGCTCTGAAACAGATCGACATATGAATCCATTCTTCCCGCTGTTGTTGGGCCAAAGCTTCCCGAGGGCATTCCGGCCGGTGTTTTTGCAGGCCCGGCATAATAAATGGGGTGGTTTTTAAAGTATTCAGGCATCGGTTTACCTTCATCAATCATTTTTTTTATGCGTGCATGTGCAATATCCCTTGCAACTATTAGTGTCCCTTTGAGACTTAATCTTGTCTTGACAGGGTATAAAGTAAGTTCAGAAAGCACTTCCTGAATCGGACGGTCGAGATTTATCTCAACTGGTTTATCAAGTTCAGGAGCTTTTCCCGGCAAAAAGCGTTCAGGATTCCTCTCAAGCTCCTCAAGAAATATACCATCGCTATTGATCTTTGCTTTAATGTTTCTGTCAGCACTACAGCTTACACCAAGGCCCACCGGACAAGAAGCAGCGTGCCTTGGAAGCCTGATAACCCTGACATCATGAACAAAATATTTACCGCCAAACTGTGCACCTACTCCATATTCATGACAAATTTTTTCAATCCGCTCTTCCCATTCTATATCCCGGAATGCACGTCCACTTGCATTACCAGATATTGGAAGATTATCTAGATAACCTGCTGATGCCTCTTTTACTGTCTTGAGTGTTGCTTCGGCAGATGTCCCTCCTATTACCAATGCCAGATGATATGGGGGGCAGGCAGATGTACCAAGTTCTTGTATCTTTTCCTTCACAAACGTTACCAGTGAATCTTCATTTAACAGCGATTTGGTTTGCTGATAAAGAAAAGTCTTATTTGCCGATCCTCCCCCTTTTGTAATAAAAAGAAACTCATAAGAATTGCCCTCTCCGGAATAAATATCAATTTGTGCCGGAAGGTTTGTTCCGGTATTCTTTTCCTCAAATATTGTAAATGGAACAACTTGTGAATATCTCAGATTCTTCTCTTTATATGTCTCAAAAATCCCTCTTGAAAGAAATTCCGCATCGTTAACCCCTGTCCAAACCTGCTCTCCCTTTTTCCCAATTATAATTGCCGTTCCGGTATCCTGGCACCAGGGTAAATCACCTTTTGAAGAGATAACTGTGTTTCTGAGCATGATATATGCTACGAAACGATCATTATCTGTTGCTTCAGGATCTTCAAGTATCCTGGCGAGCTTTTCGAGATGAGAGGTACGGAGATAAAAAGAGAGGTCAGACACAGCCTCCTTAGCAAGTAATACAAGACCCTGAGGATCAACTCTCAGAATATTTTTCCCCTCAATAACTAAAGTCTTTACAAAATCTTTTGTGAGCAAACGATAGTTTGTACTATCCTTTTCAATCTGCTTTGGTTTTTCATATATAAAATCTGCCATACTTAGTGTTTTTTATTAACTATAAAGTTAGTATATCTCTTTGAAACTAAACTTTTTATTTAATCTGATACCTCGGGGTGTCATTTTAAGAGTACCGCACTCAACATTTTCATCATGCTGAAAAACAAGGACATAATTCTCATTCAAAGTTTCATTCAGAAGCTTTTCCTTTTCCTCAATTGTTTTGAGTACTTCAATGTCGTAACTCATATTCCAAATAATGGGTATATGTGCAACTGTTGGAATAAGATCGCCGGTATATACTATTGTTTTTCCTTTATACTTTATGAACGGAATCATCAAACCGGGAGTGTGTCCATAACACATTCTTACAGAAAATCCGGGGAATAATTCTACATCTCCATCAACAAGACTCAGGTGTCCACTATCCAATATCGGAATAATATTTTCCTCGAGGAAAGAATCTGCCTCTCTGATATTGTTCTTTTCTGCCCACTCCCACTGTGTCCGACTGACATGATAAGTTGCTTCAGGGAAAGTCAGTTCATATCCAGGCCCATCCCCTTTACCCTTCACTCCCCCTCCGCAATGGTCTGCATGAAGGTGGGTAAGAACAACATCTGTAATGTCTTCCGGTTTGTAGCCCCTTTTTCTAAGACCTTCCAATAGACCCTCTCCATCATGAATATGAACATGTCGAAAGAATTTTTCATCCTGTTTATCTCCCCAGCCTGTATCAACAAGAATAGTGTGACCTGCAGTCTCTACAATGAGTGATCGCAGGGTAAGAACTATAAGGTTATTCTCATCGGAAGCATAAACCCTTGACCATAATAATTTGGGAACAACTCCAAACATGGCACCGCCATCGATCCGAAAATTTGCAATATTAAAAAGGTCTATCTTCATATAAATCACCTGTCTTACAATTTAATAATGCCAAAAATACTTATAATAACATACACCCCTTAGTCTGATTAATTCATAAACTTCAAAAAAGACAAAAGGCTAAAGACAAAAGGTTCAAAACATTATAAAAAACAATCATAAAAATCATTTATATAAAAAATAGTTAAAAAATTTGCAAATGCCTAACTTTTATCTTATTACTTGTGTCATTTATCTTCTGCATGAATAATGCAGGTTAAGTTATTTGACTATCGGATATCTGTAATAAAAAATAAAGTGGTACTTGAAAATCAATTATTTGCCCCATCCCTAAAGGGAGTAATTGATTTTGGCTGTGCCGAGCTCGACCATAAATGGTCTCGGTTCTTCGCACCCTTTAGGGCAAGGGGCAAACGAAGAACCGGAGCGAAGCGTAGCTCGACGAAGTCAAAATCAAAAAAAATGTTATCAATTCCCGACACTCATTTTAAGTTAAACTATCTTTTGTCATCAATATAAATCAATTCAATATATGGATAGTGAGTCCATTAATTGAATACAACATAAGTAAAGATACAGAAATAAAATTTGTCGCCAGTTAACCTTGCTATTTGACATCTTAAAAGGTACACTTAACAATATCAGTAAAAGCAGAGTAAAAACCCAAGTATTTTTCAAATTTTTATAATATTTTTCCGGTAATTATCAATAAAGATGCAAATCCTTAATTTTAAAACCATGAAAAAATCATTTTTTACAGTTATATTCCTAATACTTGCATCGGTTCTGATGGCACAGACAGGCAAGGTATATGATAATCTGTCAATGGAAAGCAAAATTTTAAAAATGGACAGAAAATATGCCATATATCTCCCTCCTGATTATGAAACATCAGCTCGCAGTTACCCTGTATTGTACCTATTACATGGAGGAGGTGATGATCAAACCGGATGGGTACAATATCGCAATGCGTAAAAAAGAGATACCTCATGAATTCAGAATCCGTGATGGTGGTCATACCTGGACATACTGGAGGACTGCATTACCTAAAGTTTTGGAATTTATATCGGTGCCTTTTCACCAGTAGTTATAATATTTTCCGACATATAGCCTGACAGATATTATTTGTGTCTGGATGTCATAAGGAACATAAGCCTCATCAATATCCTTATCATCTGATATGATAACCAGCCAGAAAATTGAGAGTGCCAGGTTTTATGTTGTATAAACTCCTCGAGTGTAACCTGACGACAATCCTTTTCAATGATCTCAAGCAGAAGCTCTTCAAATTGCTCTGAGAAAGTGGTATCGAGGATGTTTGCATTCATTTCAATACTACCATAATCGCTCAGGTGGTTCAGATTATAGCTGCCGATAGTACTCCATTTACCGTCAACAGTAGCTACCTTAGCATGGAGATTCGATGGAAGGTATTCGAATATTTTGATATTATTCCTCAAAATAAAATCATAAAGAAAACTGGTAGCTCTTTTAAATACCGGTACATCTGATTCAGCTGACAATACTATTTTAATATCAACCCCCCGACGGCTGGCATTCCTTAAAAGCTTGCGTTCGTTTCTTCCCGGCAAAAAATAACTCGCCATAATTATCATTCTCTCCTGAGCATGTTTAAAAGCAGAGCGATAGCTTTTTAATATCTCAATTTTATTCCTGTACCAATGGTTTTGCAAAACTTTTACCTTTACATTATCCTCATAATGTGCCGCATGGCGAACCATCTCCCTGGAACGACCCTTTCGTGAGATAAATACTTTATTCCAAAGTCTTTTAAGCATAAACAGCACATGTGCACACTCAGGTCCTTTAATAAGAATGGCAAAATCAAGCCATTCTTTCATTTCCTGTGTACCATGGTAACGGTTGGCAACATTCATGCCTCCCACAATGGCAATATCTCCATCCACCAAAAGAACTTTATGATGTAACCTCAGGCTTAACTGAAACCCATTTGTGATTAATGCCGGAGAAAATTTTCGAAAAAGAATACCTGCATCATTAACCAATGTTATCAGTTCTTTCGAAAAACTTGCTCCTCCATAAGCATCAAGCAGGAAGTAGATCCTTACTCCTCTTTCTGCCGCTCGTATCAGGGCATTCACTATTCGCCTGCCCGTCTCATCATCATCAACAATGTATGTCTGAAAATGGATATATTCTTTTGCCTCATTAATAACCCGTTCGCATACAGCAAAATAGTCATCCCCGCTCCGTATCAATGAAATGGAGTGTCCACTTTTATATTCGTGTCTGGAAGGAGCCTGCATTTGATTATTTTCCTTTCAATTCCAAGATACAAATATTATAGGACATAAAATACATGATGGCTATTTTCGGGATTTTTAGTTTACTTTACTATCTTAATTTAATCCAGATCACATGAAGGCAAACCTGCTTGTTTTGAAGCTATCTGCAATTTATTGGCTTGTCAGTATTACTTCAGGTGCTCAGGTTGAAAACAATAAAAATATATGTGACGTGTAATATGAGAATACATTTCATAGCAATAGGTGGGGCAGTAATGCATAATCTTGCAATCGCTCTTCATAAAATGGGAAATATAGTTAGCGGATCTGATGATGAAATTTTTGAACCCTCAAAGTCAAGGCTTGCTAATTATGGCCTGCTTCCAAAAAAAACAGGCTGGGATATCGATTTAATAAATACCGAAATCGAATTTGTTATCCTGGGGATGCATGCAAAATCAGACAACCCGGAACTCCTTAAAGCTCAGAAATTAGGTATAAAGATTATGTCATTCCCGGAATTCCTACTCGAGAAGACAAAAGATAAAAAACGGATTGTTATTGCAGGAAGTCATGGTAAAACAACAATTACAGCAATGATAATGCATGTCTTCAAATTCCTTGGAATAAAATTTGATTACATGGTGGGTTCCTCAATCGATGGGTTTGAAACAATGGTTGCTTTCTCAGATGAAGCCAGTATCGCTGTTTTTGAAGGTGATGAATATCTGACATCCGCACTCGACAAAAGACCAAAATTTCATCTATATATGCCTGACATTGCAATTCTTAATGGTATTGCATGGGATCATATGAATGTCTTCCCTACTTTTGAAAACTATATCGAACAATTTAGCGTTTTTGTCGAACTTATTACAGATAGAGGTACCCTTATTTACTTTGAAGGTGATGCAGAAGTAAAAAAAATAGCTAAATCTTCAGAAAATAAAATCAGAAAGATCCCATATAATATTCATGGTTACTTTCAAAACAAAGCCGGATTCTTCGCTGCAACCCATAACCGGGTTGTACCTGTTGAAATTTTTGGAGAACATAACATGCAGAATCTATCTGCAGCCAAAGCAACCTGTCTTGCTATCGGAGTTTCGGAAGATGATTTTTACACAGCTATAAAAAGCTTTAAAGGGACCTCTAAAAGATTACAAAAAATTAAAGAGAATAAAAATGGCACGGTATATCTCGATTTTGCACATTCGCCGTCAAAAGTACAAGCAACTGTTGAAGCTGTTACTGCAAGATATCCTGAAAGAGAGATAATTGCTTGTCTTGAGTTACATACCTATTCAAGTCTGAGTAAAGACTTTCTTGAACTTTACAAGGGAACACTTGCTAATGCGAATGTTGCATTTGTCTGTTTTAGTCCTCATGCCATTGAAATGAAGAAATTAAAGCCTCTTTCCAGGGATGAAGTAAAAGAGGCTTTTGCCGGAGAAAATATAAATGTATATGACAATATTGAAGAGATGTTTTCTTTTATAAAAGCCCAACAATATAATAACCCGGTTTATCTCTGCATGAGTTCAGGCGATTTTGATGGTTTTGATCTTAGCGGTTTAGTAGATTAATAAAACCTTTTCTATTAGAGATCGAAAATTCAAGAGGCAAGTGCGACTTTTGAATTTTCGGATTGTTTTTTAGCGTAAAATATTTTGCTGATCAAAAAATAAATCTTTTCTTTGCATCCGCATTTTAAAGTTCTTTGCATGGTCCATTCGTCTAGTGGTTAGGACGTCAGGTTTTCATCCTGGTAACAGGGGTTCGATTCCCCTATGGACTACAATTTTCAAGAGTTTGAAAAAAAATTTATAACTAAGCATGGCAAATCATCAATCAACAAAAAAAAGGATCCGACAGATCGCTGTACGAAGAGATAGTAACAAGTATTATGCAAAAACCGCACGTAATGCTCTAAAGATAATACGTGCATCAACCAACAAGGAAGAGGCAGGTGTGCTCCTTCCAAAGATAACTTCTATGCTGGATAAACTGGCAAAGAAGAACATTCTCCACAAGAAAAAAGCTTCAAATCTGAAGTCATCACTTGCAAAGCACGTACAAAGCTTATAAAAAATGATGATTTTCATCCATTGTCACGTTATCTGAAATTCATATATTGCATATGCATTTCAAATTTGTCGCTGCATGTCTCTTAAAATTACTGACTGGGCTGTTGAAGACAGACCCAGAGAAAAGCTTATCCAGAAAGGTGCTACCAGTCTGAGTGATGCCGAATTACTAGGAATACTTATCAGCTCAGGAACAAAGGAACGATCAGCTGTTGATTTAGGTCGTGAATTATTAGGCAGTGTTAATAATAACCTTAACACTCTTGGCAAACTTTCAATAGCTGACCTGAAAAAGCTTAAAGGCATAGGTACCGCAAGAGCTGTTACTATAGCTGCTGCTCTTGAGCTGGGAAGAAGACGTAAACTGTCAGAAGTACCTGATGTTCTGCAAATCAAATGCTCAAAAGATGTTTCAGATATTTTTCAACCTCTTCTGTCCGATCTGGTTCATGAAGAATTCTGGATATTGTTCCTTAACAGGTCAAACAAAGTAATTAACAAGATGAAGCTGAGTCAGGGGGGTATCAGTGGAACTGTTACCGATGTGCGTATTGTGATGAAAACAGCGATAGAATATCTCGCTTCCGGTATTATAGTCTGTCATAATCATCCGTCCGGCAATCTTAATCCAAGTGAATCAGACAATAAAATAACACAGAAAATAAAAGAAGCCGGGAACCTGATGGATATACAGTTGCTCGATCATTTGATAATCTCTGAGAAAGACTACTACAGCTTTGCAGATAACGGGTTGCTATGAAGAAGAGTCATGCGGTCTTGAGGTCTCAGGACTGGCTATTGTACAGTTTTACATTCGAATTATCCTTACATGCCTCTAGAAGTGAAGAAAACGACTTTTTCAATAGTGGATGTACTGTTTCAGGTACTATATCGCATAAAGGAACCAATACGAATCGCCTTTCATGCATCAGTGGATGAGGAATCTTAAGACTTTTCTCATCAATCACCAAATCTTCATAAAGGAGTATGTCTATATCGATTACCCTTGACAAATATCGCTCTCCACTTCTGATTCTACCTATAGCTGACTCAATATTCAGGATTTCTTTCAACAACTGATCAGGTGATAACTTCGTTTCAACCTTTATGACCATATTAAGAAATTCAATATCAGCCTGAAAACCCCAGGGTTCGCTTTCATAAACAGAGGACGATTTCAATATCTTTCCAATATTTTTTTCAATCCCGGATAAAGCAAATTCAAGATTTTCCCTTCTGTTACCAAGGTTGGTTCCGATGCCAAGCAATACTATCTTCATTATCAATTCAACAGGTTGTCAAAAGTATAAAATACATACGTACCTTTGCAAATTCATAAAGGTTTTTAATATATTTAAAATTCATTTCTTTAAATCTCTCTGATAATGAAAAATTTCCTTAAATACACTCTGGCTACTATAACCGGTATAATAATTGCATCCATTCTTTTCTTCATTGTTATGCTTGCAGGTTTGAGTGTTCTTGTTGCATCAGGCGACAAACCATCTAAAGTAAGTGACAACTCTATTCTGGTTCTGAAAGCCGGCACAATGATACCAGACAGAGGAAGCCAAAATCCGTTCGCCGGCATTGACTTCTCCAATATGTCTTTTACTCCAACACCCGGATTAAATGAAATTCTACAAAATATTAAAAAAGCCTCTGCCGACAGTAAAATTAAAGGAATTTTAATAGAAAATGGTCTTCTTCCTTCCGGATGGGCAACAACTTTGGAGATAAGGAACGCTCTTGAAAAATTCAGGATGGATGGAAAATTTGTTATCGCTTACTCTGACTATGTCCTCACCCAACAATGTTATTATCTGTCAACTGTTGCAGATAAAATTTATATTAACCCGGGATCGATGATTGATTTCAAGGGATTAAGCAGCGAAGTTATGTTTTATAAGAAAGCGCTGGAAAAGATAGGTATTGAAGTTCAGGTAACACGTCATGGTAAATTTAAAGGAGCCGTTGAACCATTTCTGCTTGAGAAGCTAAGCGAAGAGAACAGGGCACAGATAAAGGAGTATGCAGGATCAATATGGAATCATATCATTGAATCCATATCTGAATCCAGAGATATTTCTGTTGCGCAGCTTAATCGGATTGCAGATAACCTGTCCGGCAATAATTCCACTGCTGCTCTCGATAATAGACTTGTTGACGGACTACTATTTCGCGATGCATTAATTGATTCACTTAAGGTCTTAGCAGGTATCAATGCAGATAAAGATCTTAATCTTGTATCAATGTCAAAATACTCTAAGGTTCCTGACCCAAACAGAACCAGCTCTGTAAAAAACAAAATTGCAGTAGTTTATGCATCCGGGACCATCGTTATGGGTAAGGGAAATGAAAACAATATAGGAGGTAATTATTATGCTGGGGTGATCAGGAAACAAAGATTAGACACCACTGTAAAAGCAATTGTGATAAGAGTCAATTCACCAGGTGGTAATGCAATTGCTTCAGATATTATCTGGCGGGAATTGGACCTTGCTGCAAAAGTTAAGCCAGTAGTGATATCCATGGGAAACTATGCTGCCTCAGGAGGATATTTCATCTCAGCACCTGCAACAAGAATATATGCAAACCCGACAACTATTTCAGGGTCAATAGGAGTATTTGGTCTGCTACCAAATATTGGTAACCTTATGGAACATAAGCTTGGCCTGTCTACAGAAGTTGTAAAAACAAACCTTAATTCAGATTTTCCTTCAATATACAGACCTATGAACAGCTATGAAAAAGAGGTGATGCAAATGAGTGTTGAAAATATATATACCGATTTCGTTGCCAAGGTTGCTTCAGGAAGGAATATGACTGAAGAATCCGTTGATAACATAGGTCAGGGAAGAGTTTGGAGTGGTTCCAGCTCTCTTAAGATTGGCCTTGTAGATGAGATAGGAGGCCTGATGGATGCAATAGATGGCGCAGCCAGTCTTGCAGGTGTTGACAAATATTCAGTTCGGGAATTACCTGTATTAGAAGACCCATATACCAAATTACTATCACAGCTTAGTGGTGAAATAAAAATGAAGATATTAAAAGAAGAACTGGGAGAATTGCTTAAGTATTATAATATCGTGCAAGAGATAAAAGATATGTCAGGGATACAAGCAAGACTTCCATATTTTATTGATATACATTAATATAAGATTAACCTAGTAATATTCAGCGTGAGCTAGATTTGGAATGTTGGAGAGATGAAGGGTTGAAGGGTTGATAAAAAACATATATGCTTAATAATAAAAATATATTCCTCTATCCTGTCTCCCTGATTTACGGGTTAATTACCAGCATAAGAAATTTCTTGTATAATACCGGCATTCTCTCATCTGTGGAATATGAACTACCTGTTATTTGTGTCGGGAACATTTCTGTTGGAGGCACAGGCAAAACTCCACATACTGAATACCTTGCAGAGTTACTCCAAAAAGATTTCAAAGTAGCAACCCTCAGCAGAGGATACAAAAGGAAGACCCGCGATTTCAGAATTGCCTCATCATCATCTCTTGTAAGCGACATTGGAGACGAGCCTATGCAACTTAAGCGCAAATTTCCTGATATTTTAGTTGCAGTTGATAGAAATCGGATTCATGGTGCAAATATAATTTTAGAGAAATATTCTGAAACAGAGGTGATTATTTTAGATGACGGTTTCCAGCACAGAAGTATAACACCTGGCTTCACAATATTGCTATCCGATTTCGAAAAACTTTTTGTAAGAGATCATTTAATGCCCTTTGGTAGTCTCAGAGAGAGTGTAATTAATATTAGAAGAGCAGATATTATTCTGATTACCAAATCTCCTGAAGACATTACGCCCATTCAAAGAAGGCTGATTGTGAAAGAGATAGACAAAGCACCTTACCAAAATCTCTATTTTACTTCACTAATATATAAAACACCTATTGCTGTATTTAATAGTAAAGATCCGGAAAAAAATCAACTTGATATCTCACAATGTTCAGATTGCAGCATTGTTCTTATCACCGGGATAGCAAATCCCCTTCCCCTAAAAGAGTACCTTCAGAAATTTTTCGGGGAGATTATCCAACTCTATTTCCCTGATCATTATAATTTTATAGAGAAGGATATTCTTAATATTACCTCAGCATATAATAATCTTAAGTCTCAAAACAAGTATCTGATCACAACTGAAAAAGATGCCGTAAGATTACGGGAATTTACTAATATTGCGGAATCAATCAAATCAGCGTTTTATTACATTCCTGTCGGAGTACAATTTTTAAATGATGACAAAGATGAGTTTGATAATATAATAGTTAATTATGTTAGAAAAAATAAAAGAAACAACAGAGTTTCTGAAATCTAAAGGTTTCCTTAAACCTGATGCTGGTATTATTCTGGGCACTGGTCTGGGTGGACTTACTGCAAAGATTGAAAACCAGATTGAGATAGATTATAAAGACATCCCCAACTTTCCTGTTTCAACAGTTGAAGGACATGACGGAAAACTGATTTATGGCGATTTCGGCAGAAAAAAAATCGTTGTAATGAAGGGTAGGTTCCACTATTATGAAGGATATGATCAGGAACAGGTTGCGCTGCCTGTCAGGGTCTTAAAATATCTTGGTATTAAATGTCTTTTCCTGTCAAATGCAGCTGGGGGAGTAAACCCCTCTTTTCAGATCGGTGATATTATGATTATAACCGATCATATTAACATGTTACATAATCCACTAATTGGACCTAATGATGATCGTATCGGTGACAGATTCCCCGATATGGGTGAAGCTTACGATCATTATCTTATTAAGAAAGCAATACATTTTGCCACTGAACATAATATAAGGGTCCATAAAGGTGTATACCTGTCAACAAGCGGCCCCACATTTGAGACACCTGCCGAATATAAATTTTTCAGGATAATTGGTGCTGATGCAGTAGGAATGTCAACTGCTCCTGAGGTTATAATTGCGCGCCACATGAAACTCCCATGCTTTGCAGTCAGCGTTATTACTGATTTGGGCATTGAAGGTAAAATTGAGTACACAACTCATGAATCAGTTCAGAATGAAGCTATTAAAACTGAGTCGCGCATGACAACCATCATGACTGAAATGATTTCTTCATTATAGTGTTTTTACATTTAGTTCCTGACTACAGTACATACTTTTTTCCACCTGTCGGTTTTACCGGTATCGTCAAATAAAGTTATTAAAACAATATATATTCCGGAATAAACCTGAGAGCCATCATCTGCTGTGCCATCCCATATCAGACTTGCTTCAGGGCCCACGAATATATTTGCAGCAATATTCTTCACATAACCTCCTGCTTCATCAAATACCATCACTGTAACTACATTCCCATTTCCTGTAAGGCTGAAATGGATGATAAGGTTATCCTCATTGCCATCGCTATCAGGAGTAATTTTTGCTGATGAAAAGACCACTCTGTCTGAACTTGATGGAATATCAACATATAATGAATTCGGAGCGCCAGGAGTGCCCCATCCTGAACTCTCTGTTGCAGAGTGCCAGTTAGCAGTATTGTCCGAATCATTATTGGGCCCGGTCTTTTCCAGAGCAACACCTTCATGACCGGCCAATAGTGAATAGTGAATTTCATCATTGTATCGAACCTCATCTATAATGTCAAGTTCTCTGTTATGAAGAATAAGATGACCCTCATCATCAGACATTGATGGAAGAGCTACGGTCTCAAAGAGGAAATCAGGATCTGAGGAAAAATATCTTTCAGAGATTTTTTGCCTGTCGGTTGTTACAGCATAAAATGACCCGGGCAATATACACCTCTTTTGTGATGAGACAGGTATAATTTGAGAAGTATCACTCACCTTATCATTAACAGAAACAAACTGAAGTCGCGATGCATCAATCACCCTCCCGGAAGAGTTATACAACTCAATATAATCAGGGTCACCGGGCCAGGGATTAAACAACAGCTCGTTAAACATAATATCACCTGACCCGGGAGGATATGGCAAGCCAAAATCACAACTCCTCTTTTGTATCCCGTTTCCTGCAAAATCTTTAATGTGATCTGGAATTTCCAGCTGATAAATCTCCTCAGGAAGAAGAGGACTTTCTGATTTGATAATGAATTCACGAAATAGCGGATCGGTGGGAAAAAGATCAACCAAAGATTTTCCGCTAATCTTAATGCCTCCAATATTTTCCGGAAGACAAAAAACCGGTTCAGAAAACCTGACAGTAATATTTACACTATCATCGGGAAATACATCCTGAACTCCGTAAAATGAATTATCCGGATTTCTGCAAGCGACAGAGTTTACAGAACCCGGAGTGCCACCCAGCCGAGATGCAGATGCAGTCCAGTTCTCTTCAAAGAAAAATGGAAATTCATTATCCATCATTTCAAGCGACCAGCCACCTCTGGATTTTAGTTCATTTCTATACCACTCTGCGGAGTATTCTACACCATGAATCAATGTACCTGAACTGTCGTACAGGCATACAATCCTCCCTCCATCAGTCAGCGACGGAAATTGTTTCAAACCTTTCACACTTCCATATTTTTCAAAAAGCAAAGTGTCCTGTAACTGACAGATTATTAAAATCTCCAGGGGATGAATTGTGAATTCCGGAAAAAGTGAATTCTGTCCTCCGGTAGAGAGGTTCCAGTTCTTAAGGTTGAAAGCATATTCTGTTCTGTTAAGTATTTCAAGATACTCATTTCCCGGAAGGGATACTTCGGGTAAGGGGTCGGCCATTACTTCTGATATAATAATATCACCAGTCTCAGCCCATAAGGCGGTGAACCGGATTTGGATATTTTCCTTACAATTCCCTGCCTTGTCACATAACTTATTAATTATTAAAGTATTAATTGATTTATTGATGAAAACATCTGCAAATTCAATTATATAAGTCAGGGCATCCATCTTTTTTACATATACCGATCTCTCTTCACCTGCATTTATTGAAAAATTATCCGGTACCATTATTTCATCCACCGGTGGTTCATTAAAAATAATCTCTACTGCATTTTTCCCATACTCTTCACAACCTGTAACGACAGGAGCTTCATTATCTTCATAGAAATTGCCTTCAATTTCTATATCATCGATCCAGAGAAGCCGGTCACGGGTGGATGAATATTTGTAACTGATCCCAAACCATCCCGGATTAAATATCTCAGTATCAACACCTGATCCTGATCCAATAAGGTCTCCATCCAACCTATAAACTGAAACAACCCAGGTTCCCTCCTGAGCTCTTTCAACAACAATTTTTACAGCTTTGCTTATTCCTATATCGGCTTGCCAGTTTATAGTAGTATTAAGTACTGTCGATAATACACTCCCCTTCACTTTTGTGAGACGAAGAGTATCGTCATATCCGGTCAGGTTTACACCCAGTGCGAATCCATTTGTACTGCCATCATGTGAAATGGAACCAGGTTCAGCATCGGACATAAGAAATACCGACCAGTTATTTGATGATGAAGGGTCGTATCCATGTTTTATCAGAAAAGACCACCTGGTTAAGCCCTGTTGTGGATGCAGCTTAGTTATCGGAATTCCTATCTGGTCAATCCCGGCATCTGAATTATCGAAGATATGGTGTAAAGAATACTCCCCTGAGATGCTTGCTGTTGTGTCTGCTTCCCAGCATCCCACAGAACATTGCAACCAGTTATCAATGTTTCCTGATTCGAAATTTTCTACAACCTGGCCAAATGCCGCTAACGGCATTAAAAAAGCCAACAAAATAACTTTTTTCATGCAGCGGGACGAATTAAAAAAAAAGCTACTTTTGACAGTTCTAAATATTAAAGTAAATATAATTAAAAACTTAAATATTACCAAACAAATTACTATGAAGACAGCTGTTATAGGATCTACCGGAATGGTTGGCCGGACAATGATGAAAGTACTTGAGGAGAGAGACTTCCCTTTATCTCAATTGATACCTGCCGCTTCGGAGAGATCAGTTGGAAAAGAGATTATCTTCAAGGGTAAAGCTGTTAAGGTAGTAAGTGTACAGGAAGCAGTTGATGCCAGACCTGAATTTGCTATTTTCTCAGCAGGAGCATCAACATCAAAAGAATGGGCTCCGCTTTTTGCAAAAAACGGGACTGTAGTAATTGACAACTCCTCCTATTGGCGTATGGATAAAAATGTCCCATTAATTGTTCCGGAGATCAACAGTCATATTTTAAAAAAGGGTGACCTGATAATTGCAAATCCTAACTGTTCGACTATACAGATGGTAATGGCTTTAGCTCCACTGCACAGGAAATATCTTATTAAACGTCTTGTAGTTGCAACCTATCAATCGGTGACCGGTACCGGGGTCAAGGCTGTTGCCCAGATGGAGAATGAAAGAAAGGGTATTAAGGGAGAGATGGCTTATCCTCATCCTATTGACAAAAACTGCTTCCCACACGGAGGATCTTTTCAGCCTGACGGATATACAACAGAAGAGCAAAAGCTGATTGATGAAACCCGTAAAATACTTGAAGATCAAACTATTAACATTACTTCAACTGTTGTAAGGATCCCGGTTGTGGGAGGACATTCAGAAGCTGTTAATATTGAGTTTGAAAATGAATTTGATATCAAGGATGTCAACTTGCTTCTAAGTCAGTTTCCGGGAGTTGTAGTTTATGATAACCCATCCGAAAACAAATATCCAATGCCTATTCTTGCACATAACAGGGATGAGGTTTTTGTTGGGAGAATAAGGAGAGATCTGTCTAAGGAAAAATGTCTGAATATCTGGATAGTATCAGATAATATCAGAAAAGGAGCTGCAACCAATGCAGTGCAGATTGCTGAATACATGGCAGCAAATAAATTATATTAATACCTCTTGCCCCTTGGTCCCGCTTAAGCGGCCAAGTCTGCAAGCTGGCTCCTTCACTAAAATTGCCCACCGGGCAATTTTTTAACGTTCGGCCCTCCTAAAGGGGAGCTAATACACAGGTATCTAGATAATTACACTTACACTCAGAGCATTTTACCCCCTTTAGGGGGAAGGCCGCACAGCGGCCAGGGGGCCTTAAGGGTTTGGGGTTGATTCAAAAAGGAAATCATTATATGGATACCTTCTAATGTGTATCTTTTTGACTTCCTCATAAAGAAGATTGCGCAGCTCCTCAATATTTTCTTTTCTTTTTGCTGAAATGAATACAGTCTTGTGATTTTTATCTGACGCCATCCAGGTCTTTTTCAGATCGGAAAGCGAATAGTTCTTTTTCAATACAGGAGTAAGATCGTATTCATCCTTAAGCGAAAAGGAAAATGCATCAATCTTATTAAAAACAATTATTAAAGGTTTATCATGCGATCCAAGCTCCGTAAGAGTTTTGTTGACAACCTCTATTTGTTCCTCAAAGTTTTGGTGAGAGATATCTACAATATGGACAAGCAGATCTGATTCCCTTACCTCATCGAGGGTTGACTTGAATGACTCAACCAGATCAGTTGGCAGTTTGCGGATAAAACCTACAGTATCGGAAAGAAGAAATGGAAGATTACCAATTACAACCTTACGTACTGTTGTGTCGAGTGTTGCAAAAAGCTTATTCTCAGCAAAAACTTCCGATTTACTCAATAAGTTCATTATAGTGGATTTACCCACATTAGTATATCCTACTAGAGCCACTCTGATCATTTTTCCCCGGTTTTTTCGCTGGGTAGCCATCTGAGTATCGATTTTTTTAAGCTGTTCTTTAAGCAGAGAAATTTTATCCCGGATAATCCGTCTGTCAGTTTCTATTTCTGTTTCCCCCGGTCCTCTTAAACCGATACCTCCTCTTTGTCGTTCGAGGTGGGTCCACATACCGGTTAATCTTGGCAGAAGATACTGATATTGGGCCAGTTCCACCTGGGTTCTGGCATGTGATGTTCGTGCACGGCTTGCAAAAATATCAAGTATAAGATTTGTTCTGTCAAGTATTCTACAGCCAAGAGCCTTTTCAATATTCCTTAACTGACTGGGAGACAGCTCATCATCAAATATTGCTATGTCCACATCATTCTCCTTAACAAATCTGGCGATTTCTACAATTTTACCTGACCCAACAAATGTACGGGGATTAGGCAAATCCAATTTCTGAATGAACCTTTTAAGAGGCTCCGCACCTGCAGTTTCAGTAAGAAATTTAAGTTCACCAAGAAAATCTTCAACTTCACTTTCATCTTGTCCGGGATATACTATTCCTACAAGGACTGCCCTTTCAAGGGGTTTGTTGGTTTCAATTAAGTTTGGCACTTACCGGAACTATATCTACCTAATAGATGAATCTCTTATTATTCTGTATTGCGCCTCTAATTGCCATTTTAAGAGATTCCGAACATCTCACCACCATTTCAATATCAGGAGGGAATGGCACCGGGGTTGACCTGGTCCTTTCAAGCTGATTGGCATTAAGGGCCTGAGTGTCTCCAAGTGCCCGGGAAGAAATATGTTCAAAATTTGATTCTGCACCAATAGGATCCTTTTTAAGTATTTTATTTGGAATCATCTGGATCACTTCGACATCACCATCTATACGGCATGCTTTTGACTGTACAGTTTCAATTAAAGCACATTGAAGAGTCTTGTATTTTATGAGCTTAATATCATTTCCCAGAGTATCTCTCATCACGTTACTTTTTTTATCAAGAACATATTCAAACCCATCCTCAACATCTCTTTTAATAACTGTATCTCTTTCTATTGTTTGATCAGGGCTCACTGCGACATTTTTAACATTAACATTAACAAAATAGTCATACCCGGTATTATCATTAAGGTTCTGAGTATGGTATTCAACCCATTCAGAATTTAGACTTGGCAGATCGAGAGCCAGCAAATCCTGTTCAAACTCTTTTGGGAATTTTATTATGGAGCTGTTCTGTACAGATACGAAAACCCTGCTCATCCCAAGATACTTTGCATTTTGAATCTTCTCATCTATCCCTTCGTAATCACCTACATAATCCTTAGCTCTTAAGAATTCAGCAAATGCCTGCCGGTAAGACTCTTTTATATTACTCTTCATCAATTCATTCCCATGTGCGTAATAGAAATCTGCTGCCTTGCGTTTTGCATTAACCATCTCAGGCATATAATCAACATATGGAAAATCGACAGACCTGCCATTCATACTTAATGGGGTTACTGTTTTGACAAGTGATTGTCTGTTACTTAATGCTGAATAAACCATGTATATCTCATCCCAGTTATTGGGTCTCCCTTCCATTTTAAGGAAGCGAATTCTTTCATTATCCCGGTCATTTGCCACTTTATACGACCTGTCTAGGATATCAATCTGCTTTGAGTCCTCAGGGTTTCTCCGTAACTGCTTCACTGCCTTATCAATAGCAGCATCATAGTTTCCTTTCTGAAGTTGTTTTTTAGAGGACCCGCATCCCGATAGGATAACAGACAAAATGAAAATAAAAGGTAGAATTTTCTTCATACAAGTTTAAATTAGATATATTATGTGTCTAAAGGTAAGAAAAACATAGAAAAAACAAATATTCATAATTCATGCCGGGTCGGGTATTTAAACTTAAAAAACAAAATTGAGCCACATTGAATACCTGACGCGCACCGGCTTCCCTCTTTGTAAACCAGGAGTCCATCGGGGAGATGCCTGAATAACTTTCATAGCCTCAATGTCAATAATCGGATCCACGCCCTTTACGATTGTCACGCTACTTACAGTACCATTAGGTTCAATAATAAATGTCAAATATACACGTCCTTGTATCTTTTGGTCAATTGCACTCTGGGGGTAATTAGTTCGTTTCTGAACCCACTCCCTGAATTTATTAATATCGCCTCCTTTAAAAGATGGCATTATTTCCACCATAAAAAATGGCTCATCTGACCCGACACCATCCTGCCCTGAAAAAATATCATCTCCTATACCTGTTCCACTTATATCAATACTTTCAATTTGCGATTGAGAAATAATTTCATCCATAGTAGCCGTTGGTTTCTCAAAAGGGAGTAAAGTATCAACTACAACAGGAGGAACATATTTAACAATCTCCTGAATACGTTTCGATACAGGTGGGGGTGCTGAAGGAGGAATAAATATCTCTTGCTCCGGAGGTTTAAAATTCTCCATACTAACCTGAACATACCTGGCTCCTCCTCTTATAAAACGATCAGAATCAGGAGATATTAAAAATGGAAGTATAACAACAAGACTAACTAATGATACCGCTAAAATGATACCGGCAATTACTACAGAATTATATCTCTTTCGTAACTGATATGCCCCATAATCTTTGTTTCGAAACTCAAAAAGCAGATCATTAAAATCAGGTATCTCTTGCAAAGTATTATTCATTCTGCCATGTCATTTAATCTGCTATAATATTATTAACAATAAACCCAGCTTGATAAACCAACAAAATTTAAGTTATTTGTATCTAATCAGCCGGAAGCCCGAAGTCAGAAGTCGGAAGCTTAAGTACTTTTCACATTACACTTCGGACTACCGACTCACTTTATTTTTTGTATGATAATCGATAAATACTTTCTCCATACTCCATCGCTTTTTGCCAAATTACGAGTTTTTCAAATTTAAATTCCATCATCATATTTTTTTTTCATCTTCCGACTCTAATACCTTTAACACTGATTAGATACGGTTAATTAAATCAATAACAATGCCATTATAATCTCTGTAGGTACCTGCCAGAATCTTTTTCCAACTTTTGAAAGCAAAAATACGAATTAGTGACATTCTGCCAAAACTATATCCATATGGTTTTAGTGTGTGTTAATATCTTTCAATTTTTTCTTACATTTGTGCAACTCAGAAAGGGGGTTTAGCTCAGTTGGCTAGAGCGTGTGACTGGCAGTCACAAGGTCACCGGTTCGATTCCGGTAATCTCCACCTTCGCCCTCCGAAGCTTTAGCGAAGGAGGGCTTTTCTTTTTTGTCCAATTTGGTTTGCTAAAATGATGGGCATGTTTTCTCCTGTTCTTCAAAACTATTTGTGAAATAGAATTTAGAATCTCAATAAACTATGATAATATTGAGAGCTAATACACAATTCTCAGCTAATTGAGTATTTTTGCTCTATATGACCAATCAAAACCATTATAATTTAGTGAATAAACTCAGACCTGGTAAGATTATTTTACCTATTATACTTGGATTGGCAGTTATTGGATGGTTTATTTCCAAAGAGGTTAACTCAGAGGTTCTAAGTAAATTGGTTTTTACCTGGAGGTCTGTATTCTGGCTTTTAATTGCCTGGTTGTGCATGGTTTGCAGGGATCTCGGATATATTATCAGGATCAGGATCTTAACTGACAAGGATCTTAACTGGAGACAGGCTTTCAGGGTAATTATGCTTTGGGAATTTACATCATCCATTTCACCTTCAACAATTGGTGGTACAGCTGTTGCCATTGTATTTCTTCATAAGGAAGGAATCTCTGTTGGGAAAAGCACTGCTGTAGTATTGGCCACATCTTTTCTTGATGAATTATATTTTGTCATCATGCTTCCTTTGTTACTTTTAATTGTAGGAAGAGAAGCCCTGTTTACCACATCCCTGCAGGGATCAGGAATTGCTTTTCTCAATGAACTGTCACTGATTGCCTCTATAGGTTACACAATAATTTTCCTGTGGGTTGTCCTTGTTGGCTATGGTCTTTTCTTTAATCCTGAAGGAATTAGCAGATTAATAAATAATATTTTTCGTTTCCCTCCAATCAGAAGATGGAAAGAATCAGCAAATAAGGCAGGAAATGACATAATCGAAAGTTCTCATAAACTGAGGGGGAAATCCTTTTTGTTCTGGTTCAAGGCTACGACAGCAACGATTCTTTCATGGACAGCCAGGTATTGGGTTGCAAATGCTATTTTAGTAGCATTTTTTACTATCAATGACCATTTTTTGATCTTTGCAAGACAACTTGCTACCTGGGTGATGATGATAATAAGCCCCTCACCTGGAGGATCGGGATTTGCAGAACTTATACTTGGTCGATATATATCTGATCAGATTCCTTCCGATCCATTAATTGCCGGGGGTATTGCTTTGGCAATAGCAATTATTTGGAGAATTATCAGTTATTATCCATATCTTATCATCGGTGCTTTACTCGTTCCCGGTTGGATTGAAAAAATTTTTATAAAGCCAATCATTAAAAAGAGATAGTTTTTTTAACTTCGGTTTTTACAGAATCTTTGGCCCGCAGCTAAAATTATGAGTGAGGAGATACTAAAGGCATTAATGGAATTGTTCGCACTGATCGTCAAACAGGACGGTGGGATACTTGTAAGTGAGCGCGAATATGTTTCTGATTTTCTGAACAAACAACTTACCAAAGAGGCCGTTAATGAATACATGGCACTTTTTGATGAGCATGCAGGGCCGGTAATACAAAGTTCAATTGCAAAGGAACCATCAACTCCATCTGTAAAAGATTCTGTTAAAATATTTGGGATATGTAAAAAGATTAACCGCACTCTTAACCAGGAACAAAAAGTGGTTGTTCTGATGCGATTGTATGAACTGGTAAATGCCGATCGTCAGTTCACGCTGCAGAGAATGAACATTATTAATACTGTGGCTGAGGTATTCAAAATATCCACAGATGAATTTGCAGCAACTGAACAATTCGTCAAAAACGACATTCCTGAAAAACTCCAGAACCCTGCAATTCTGGTTCTAAGTCCTGAAGATGAAAAATGTCTGCTGTGCAAAAAGATGCTATCAGGCTACCATGGCACAAAAATATTTATATTAAGAGTTGCAAGTGTTAACCTGTATTTTATTAAATATCTTTCAAATGACCAGTTATACCTTAACGGTCTTCCAATCTTATCAGGTATTGTATATACATTTGCTAAAGGTGGTTCAATAAAATCCCAACAGGGGCATGCTATTTATTATAGTGATATTAGTTCAACCTTTCTTTCGGATGTAATCAGTCACAAAATTTCATTCACTGTTGAAAACCTGTCGTTCAATTTCAGGGAGGGACATACCGCCGTTGATGACATTAATTTTTCGATTGAAGAGGGTAAACTTATCGGGATTATGGGAGCAAGTGGTTCTGGAAAAACTACCTTACTTAACCTGTTGAGTGGCATTCAGAATCCAACTACCGGAACTGTAAAGATCAATGGATTAGATGTATTTGAAGATAATAAGGCACTTGAAGGCGTCTTTGGTTATGTCCCGCAAGATGACCTTCTTGTTGAAGATCTGACTGTATTTGAAAACCTCTATTACGCAGCTTGTCAGTGTTTCAAGGATAAAACTAAGGAAGAGATCATTGCTGTAGTTGATCACGCGCTTTCTAATCTGGGCATACTTGAAAAGAGAGACCTTAAAGTTGGATCCCCATTTAACAAAGTAATAAGTGGAGGGCAAAGAAAAAGGTTAAATATTGCGCTGGAGCTCATTCGTGAACCATTGGTATTGTTTCTTGATGAGCCAACATCCGGTCTTTCGTCGAGAGATTCTGAAAACCTCATGGATCTCCTGCGTGATCTTACTTTAAAGGGGAAACTGGTATTTACAGTTATCCACCAGCCATCATCCGAAATATTCAAAATGTTTGATAAAGTCATAATACTCGATCTGGGAGGATCTATGGCATATTTTGGTAATCCAGTCGATTCGGTAGTCTATTTTAAGTCACTTGATGCACAAATTAACTCATCCATTGGCGAGTGCCCATCATGCGGGAATGTGAATCCTGAAACCATCTTTAATATTCTGGAAACCAATGTTGTTAATGAGTTCGGAAAGTATACTGATAAACGAAAAGTCACTCCGAAAGAATGGGCCAATATTTTTAATTTAGGACAACCATTTTCTCAGGTACCAGAGATAATTGAATCACCTCATAAAAACCTTCAGAGACCTGGGATATTTAAACAGTTTCTGATCTATTTTTCCAGAGACTTTAAAAGTAAAATATCTAATAGTCAGTATATTGCACTAACTCTACTGGAAGCACCAATCCTGGGATTTATTCTTTCTTTCTTAATCAGATATATCCCAAACCCTGACTCTGATACTTATATTTTTGCGGAAAATGAAAATATCCCTATATATATATTTATGAGCCTTATAGTTGCCCTTTTCCTTGGATTAACTATAAGCGCAGAGGAGATTTTTCGTGACAGAAAAATCCTTAAAAGGGAGCGTTTCCTCAACCTTAGCCGGGCAAGTTATCTCCTTTCCAAAGTTGCAATTTTAATTTTCATTTCTGCTTTACAAACATTCCTGTTTGTTATAATAGCTAACCCTATTCTTGGGATTAAAGGGATGTTTTTTCATTACTGGATTACACTTTTTATAACGGCTTTTTGTGCCAACATGCTGGGATTGAATATATCAGCTGCATTTAATTCTGCTATAACAATCTACATAGTAATACCACTATTAATAATACCTATGATGGTACTAAGCGGCGCCATGTTCTCCTTTGACAAGCTTAACAGGAGTATTGGCAGTGTTGAAAAAGTTCCCCTGATCGCTGAGCTGATACCAACAAGATGGACGTATGAAGCGCTTATTGTTGCGCAGTTTAAGGATAACCGATACAGTATAGTTGAATACAATAAGGAAAAAGAGACATTTTTTATGCTCCAAAAAAAGATCAGTGAGGCAGAATTTCATAAAGTACATATACTTAAAACACTGCGTGAAGCCCTGGAAACCACACTTTTCGAATATAGAAGAAACCCAAAAAGTATCGGTGCCACTGAGGCTCCACTTATTAATAAGACGAGCCGCCATTTCAGCAAACTGCAACTTCTTAGAAATGAATTAGAGAAAATGGCAAGGGTAAATGACATTTCTGAGTTTAATTACATGGCTGATCTGACACCTTATGAGTTTAATCCGGTAATTGCTGATTCTCTTTCAAATTATCTCGATAGGCTCGATAAAACTTTTAGTAAAATTTCAAATTCAGCAAGTGACAGCAGAGACAGATTTTATAATATGAATGATCTGAAACTTAAAAAGTTGGAAAATGACTATTATAATTATAAACTTTTTGAAATTGTCACCAAACCTTATGAACGCAATAAAATTCTTCTTTATAATAATTCACTTATCCAAAATACTGATCCCATCTATCTTGACCCGGACAAAAAAGGTTTTTTAAACTTCAGAACACATTTTTATGCACCATCAAAATATATTTTTGGAATAAAAGCTGACACTTTTACATTTAATATTTCTTTAGTCATAGTAAGCACTATATTACTATATCTGATTCTTTACTATAACGTTCTGGGTAAAGGAGTTCGATTTTTTGAAAATTTAAATTTCCGAAAATAAATGATTACTGAATTCTTAAGTTGTTTTTTTGTATTTTTGTGCCAATCTATATATCATCCTGTATGAAAGGAAGTGTATTTATTACTTTAATTATTGTGTTTGTTTGTTTCTCATGCAGGAATTCTTCAAACCAAGCAAGCGGCTTTGTATTTCCTGAAGCTGATTCAGTACCATTATCGGAAGCTGAAAAATTAAGCCCTGAAGCAATTGCAGATATCTCAAGGAATATTTCATCACCCGTTGAAATTGCTAACCTTCTTCAACTCCTGGATGTCCCTTTCTCTCAAAACTATATTGCCGCATCAGTAGATGCTAATAAGCAAAGCACAAGTTTTGACAAAGCACTTAAGTTGGGGATTCTTGGTGCTGATCTTGGCTATCTGAATATGTATGAAAAGACAGGCTCTTCTCTTGACGTTCTTTCTTCAATAAGAAAACTTTCTGAAGATATTAAAGTCGGTCAGTTTTTTGATTTTGAATCGATAAGAAGATTATCCCAGAACAGATCAAATCTTGACTCTCTGCTGTTCATATCAATAGACTCATATACTCAAATTGATAACTACCTTAGAGAGAATGACCGCGGACAACTTTCCGCTCTTATGATTATAGGTGTCTGGATCGAAGGTCAATATCTCGCCACACAGGTTGTCAGTCAATTTCCAGACACAATGCTTATTGACCGGATTGGTGAACAGAAGATTATTCTGAATGATCTTCTTCTTCTCATCAGCCCGTATTGCAGTCGTGACTCAGAATTCAATGACTTATGCAAAGATCTGATGAATATCAAAGACTTATACCGTGATGTAAAAATTACCTATTCTTTGGGAGATCCTATTAGCGTTGAAAAAGATGGGGGCCTGGTTATTACTCAAACCGAAACAAGTATTGTTGAAATGTCTATAGAACAACTTGAAGGGATTATTGAGATTACAAAAGAAATCAGAAATAGACTAATTTTAAATAATTAGTATGATGAAAAAAATTATTATTACTATCTCTTTGTTACTAACAATCTGTTACCTGTCATTCGGCCAGACAGCAAACCCTCTTGTTGGTGATTGTGTTATGAATATAGGAACAAATGCAAAATATCTGAAGGATTTCCGAATACAACTTGGAAAAACAGATGAACAGAGTGATCTCAGATACAAAACGAATATGTCGTTATGGAAGAATACTAAATACCGGTTCACGATGTGCAATACTGAAGAATCACAGGGCCAGCTTATTCTTAGTATTAAAGATAATGCCAATAAGATAGTGCTATCTTCCTTCAATAAGGAAACCGGCAAAACATATTCTTTTGTTGATTTTATTTGCAATAAAAGTGGAATTTATCAGCTTAATTATGATTTTACTAAGAGGCAGCAGGGGTCTGGTGTCGGAGTGGTCTCAATGATAAAATAGTAACATCATTTCAGGTACCAAATCTGTATTAACAAAATAAGTACAATAAATACTAAAAAAAATATTTCAGGTATTAATTTCTTTTTTACAAGTACAAAATAATGTGCCAGTAAATAGCTGATTGGAATTCCAGCTAACCAGACTATTTCGACTGAAGTTGATGGTATAACAAAATATACTCCCAGCGAGATTAAAAATACCCAGATCATCAGTAAGAATGTCTTACGTGATTTTATCTTTTTAGTATTCATAAGCATAAACAAGTAGACCATACTTATCAGAATAACTGTACCGATAAAGATCAAAGCCACTATAGTCAATCGAGGGAAAAAGTAGCCTGCAGATTTAAAAAAAAGATTATTTTTCACGAGCAATAGAAATGACTCCATCTCTTTCCCTAGTACATAGTATAAACCAAAAGTCAGGAGAAATGGAATTATCAGTCCAATGAAAGAGATTGCAATTTCACTCATGTTCCTGGTTCTGAGCAAAATAATTCCAATTATTATCAACATACCGAACCAGATGAGATTAGCATATATCAGGCTGCCTATTCCTATCAAAATACCTGCATCAAAGAAGCTAAAAGCAGTACCGGGCTTCCTGTATCCATCCATTATTCTGATAATTGCAAGCATAAGAAAAACAGAAGCAGGAAGTACCGGGTTTAAAAGTTGTTGCTGTGGGAAGAGCCCACTAATAAAAATATAAATCACGGCAGGGAGATAACTCCTTTCTCTAAGAAAAAAGATATTGGTATTAAAACGAACTAGAAGGAATGACATCAGGGTAACAACTGAAAAAGAGAATAAAACTCCCAAAAAGTGATTGTTGCCAAAAACCAGTTTCAATAGACCATATAAAGGCATTGGATCAATCTCACCATGAGCCGCATTATTTAAAGGAGGACAAAGAAATGCACTAATCCAGAGAACTATTAAAGTTACAAACATCAATAATAAAACTCCCGGAGTGGTTCTTTTGAATATTTGTAGTAGCATTAAGTCTATAAATCAAATCCAATATCGTTTCTGTAATATATTCCTTCGAAGTTCAAGAGACCTGCATTCCGGTAAGATATCCCGAGAGCTTCCTTCATCGTAGTTCCCCAGGAACTGACTGCGAGAACACGTCCTCCTGAAGTAACAACTTCTTCTGCTGCAACCTTTGTTCCTGCATGAAATACTACACAGTCCTTCAAAAGCTCTAATCCTGTTATGGGTAAGCCTTTTTCATAATGTCCGGGATAACCTCCGGAGACAAGCATGGTTGTTGTAACAAATCTTTCATCAAATTCGATATGTCTCTTCTCAAGATCTCCATTAACTACGCCTTCTATAAGATCAAAGAAGTCCGACTTTATCCTAGGTATTATTACTTCTGATTCAGGGTCTCCCAGTCTGGCATTATATTCAATTACAACCGGATTGCCATCAACATTTATCAGGCCAAAAAAAATGAAACCTTTATATACAATTCCATCCTTCGATAATCCAACCATGGTAGGATCTATAATCTGGTTCTTAACCTTTTTCATAAAAATATCATCAGCAAAAGGAACCGGAGAAACTGCTCCCATTCCTCCGGTATTAAGGCCGGTGTCTCCTTCTCCTATTCTTTTATAATCTTTCGCCTCAGGCAATAATTTATATGAAATACCATCTGTAATAATAAATACTGATAGTTCAATCCCTGAAAGAAACTGCTCGATTACGACTTTATTTCCAGCATCTCCAAACTTACCACCCAGTATAGCTTCTACCTCCTTTACTGCTTTATCAATATCATCAATGATCAGCACACCTTTTCCTGCTGCAAGGCCATCAGCTTTAATAACATACGGAGGGTCAAGAGTTCTAAGAAAATCGGGTACATCCTGTATTGATGTCTTGTCAAAGCTCTTATATGAAGCAGTAGGTATCTTATGCCTGATAAGAAAAGATTTTGCAAAATCCTTACTGCCCTCCAACCGTGCTGCAGATTTATCAGGGCCTATTACGGGGATATTTTTTAAAGTTGCGTCATTCAAAAAGTAATCATGAATTCCTCCAACCAATGGAGCTTCTGGTCCAACAATTACAATCCCAATATTGTTTCCGATTACAGCCTTTTTAACCTCATCGAAGTTTTCAGGATTCAACTCCAGATTTGTACCTAAATTATAGGTCCCCGCATTACCCGGTCCAATAAAAATTCTGCTGACTTTTTTACTTTGGGCAAGCTTCCATGTAAGCGCATGTTCCCTGCCACCTGCTCCGAGAATTAGAATATTCATTTTCAAAAAAATATTTTATCATTTCAAAAGTAGCATTTCCTTCTGATATAAAAAACCTTATCAAGCTGTGACTCATCCTAAAAATAATGGATCAAACTTGTACCCCTCATCCCGGGCAAATAAAATATATTCTTCAATATACTCATGAGAATTGCTGGTTTTATTATCGTGAAGTACAATTATTGACCCGGGCCTTATTTTTCTCTTAAGTATTTCAAGAGAAGTTTTACTCCCTAACCTACTGTCAAAGTCATACGGCATGATGTCCCAAAAAACTATTTTATATGTTTCATTCAATTTTCTATACTGATCCAAACGTAAACGACCAAAAGGAGGTCTGAATAAGCTTGAAGATGTATATAGTGCAGCTTTTTCCGCATCAGTAATATAATCATTCAGGGTAGTAAGCCATCCATTAAGATGATTGTACCCATGATTACCTATAAGATGACCATCTGACTTTATCTTATCAATAAGATCAGGATAATTTTCAGCAGCTCTTCCATCACAAAAGAAAAGAGCCTTAATATTATACTTCTTTAGAAGATCCAATAATTGAGAGGTTGAATCAGGATCTGGCCCATCATCAAAAGTCAGATACAATAATTTTTCAGTTGTCCTGTTCCTGAATATTGCATCAGGATAAATCCAACCTGAAATAAAACAGGACCTGAAAAGCCGCATATGAATTTATTTTACGGAATATAGTTTGCCGTAGTAATAATCTATTTCCGGTTCAATATTAGCAGTTATAGAATCCAGTTTTAACTTCCCCGACAAATGATAAATATCAAGCAAACTCTGCATGTTAATACCCATTGAGTAATCAAGGCCAAAACGATTTTCAGGTTTAATACTAATTGAATAATCAAGATATCCTTTTGAGTATTGAATAATCTCTCTTAATAACTTCTCTCCCTCTTCCCTTTTGTCTGCCAAAATCAGGACTTCTGCAAGCCCAATGGAAAAGAAGTCGTTCGGGACCTTATCTTCCGGTACAACTTCAAAGGCACGGTGAAGTACTTCGACTGCTTTTATCGTATCCCCACTGGTTAGTAATTCTCGTCCAAGTGTTGCAAATATTCGTCTGAAATTGCTGAACATCCTCCTGTTATTCTCATCCAGATATACTGAGGGATCCTCTGCATTTCCCCAGGTGAACTTATTCATAACATTATCATACATCACAATGGGATCCACCATTCCAAATTCACCCTTTTCCGATTGTTCTGTTTCTATTGGAACTACCCTGTAAGCCAGACCTTCCTGGATGAAGTACTTTTCAAGTCCCTTATACTGACTCGAAGGCACAGTGGTTGAATAATAAACCGGTCTTTCCCATTTATTAGTCGACAGAAGGTCCATTATTGCCAGATCACCTTTAAAAGCATCTGGCTCAGAATACTCCCATATCATTGGAGACACTATCCTGTCTTTATAATACTCTTTTACTGTGCCATTAGCCAGCACCTTCGCTGTATCAACCTCAATTATAAATTTATTTGCTGGCAGATAATTCAGATAATCGCCTCTGCCACTGAGATCCATCTTATATTTATTATCATCAAGGCCTGCAAACTGTACAACCTCTTTCAGATCAACAGGCTTATCCACCCTGTTATTAACCGGAAGTTGTCCTCTTACTCCGTCAATATATTTTTCAGGCCCTAATGTAAGAGGTAATGGATCGGAATCAAAAGATTTCTGCCTCATCATTTCAATATACCATCCAGCCTGGATATAACTCAGGTTGGCAACCCTGACATCCGTTCTCACTTGTTCCACATCCTGAACATACCATACCGGAAATGAATCGTTATCACCATAGGTAAATAAAACACTGTTAGGAGCACATGATTTAAGGTAATTTGCACCAATATCTCTGGCGGTGTAACGACCTGAACGATCATGATCATCCCAGTTCTGAGTAGCCATAAGTAGTGGAGTTGCCGCTAGAAGTGAAACTAATGTAACAACAACAGATCCTTTATCTCCCAGAATTTTCTGAAGCTTTTCATAAACCAACATAAATCCCAGTCCAATCCAGATTGCAAAAGCATAAAATGATCCTACATATGCATAATCTCTTTCCCTTGGCTGATTTGGATACTGATTAAGATAAAATATGATAGCGAGACCTGTCATTATAAAAAATGTCATTACGAGCCAAAATCCATTATTATTTTTCTTGTACTGCCAGAACATTCCTGCAAGTCCAATCAGTAATGGAAGGAAAAAATATTTATTATTCCCCGGATTTGATTTCAAATCATCAGGAAGTTTATCGAGGTCCCCGAGACGAGCTTCATCAATAAATTTAACTCCGCTAATCCAGTTACCATGAATAGAATTTCCGTGGCCCTGGATATCATTCTGTCTTCCTGCAAAATTCCACATGAAGTATCTTAAGTACATAAATCCAACCTGATAACGAAAAAAGTAACGAAGATTTTCACCGAATGTTGGGCAAACAATAGCCTCTTTACTTGGACCTACCGCATATTTTCTACCTACTACCTGTCCCCAGTATTTATACGAATTTTCATGGTCAGGATCAGAGCTGTACATACGTGGAAAAACAGTTTCAAACTGCTTACTGTAAGCATATTCAGGCCGGTAATATGGTTTATACTTACCATCTGTTTTATTATACCCTGCAATAACTCTCTTTACATCAATAACCGGAGCACTATAATAGTTCCCATAGAATTTTGGGGAACTGCCATATTGCTTCATGTTTATATAGTATGAAAGTGAAAAGACATCCGAGGGATTGTTCTGGTTCATTGGTGGCCTGGCCGATGACCTTATCATAATCATTGCGTATGATGAATATCCTATCATAACAACAATAAATGATGTCAATATATAATTTAGGACTACTCTCTTTTTCTTTAAAGAGTATTTTATACCAAAAATCAATGCACTAAATACAATAACAATATAAACCAACAGTCCGCTGTTGTATGGTAATCCAATAATATTTACAAAAAACAATTCAAACCAACCAGCAACATGTGGGACTCCGGGTATTACGACAAAAACCATCAGTCCGAGGAGAACACCAGCAAATAAGATTGTTTTAATCAAACCCCTGGTAGTGACTTCAAATTTCTTAAAATAGAATACCAAAACAAGAACCGGAATAATCAGTAAGTTCAGACGATGAATTCCCAAACCAAGCCCCATAATGTAGGCGATAAGGATAATCCATCTACCAGAATATGGCTGCTCTGCTTCTTCCTCCCATTTTAGCATACCCCAGAAAACCAGAGCAATAACAAGAGAGGAAAGGGCATATAATTCGCCCTCAACAGCAGAGAACCAGAAGGTATCTGAAAATGTATATGCCATAGCACCTAAAACTCCACTAAATATGATTGCAGGTATATGCTTTGCTTCAACATCTGTCCCTTTAACAAAGACCCTGCGGATGAGATGAGTAATGGTCCAAAAAAGGAACATGATAGCAAATGCACTGCACAAAGCTGACAAACCATTTATCATTAATGCAACTTTTGAAGTATCACCCCCTGCGAAAAGAGTCGCAACTCTTCCCATCATTAAAAACAAAGGAGCTCCGGGAGGATGACCGACCTGAAGCTTAAAAGCTGAAAGGATAAACTCCCCACAGTCCCAAAAGCTTACAGTTGGCTCTAGAGTTAGCAGGTAAACAACTGCTGCAAATACAAAAAGAAACCAGCCTGTAAGATTATTCCAGCGGCGATAATTGCCCCATATTGAATCCATAAAAGAATTATTTTTGATTTATTTTGAAAACAAAGAACGCAAAAAAAAATAATATGTGTTCATTTACTATTCTATTTAACATCAATTTAACTTGAAATAAAATTGCTACTTTTGATTAAATTTTCAATATGACAAGATTTCTGGCAATTATTTTTATTATACTTTTATCTACATCCCAGGATATAATTGGACAAGTCAGCGAAGTGCTGGAAACTCAGTCAGGTGACCTGTCTCTAAGAATTAAAAGTTTGACTTTTATAAAGGATAATGAATATTTCAACAATATTAAACCATTAAAATTCAGCTTGGTCTCCAGCCCGCCTGTGTTCGTTGACAAATCACAATGGGTAGAAGGCTACACTCTTATAGGATTCTTTTTCCAGCCCGAATTAGTTTACACTCCATCAGGCAAGGTGACTATTCGTGCAGGTACGCATCTGCTGAAATATGCAGGAGAGAATAACTTCTCACAAGCCAGACCGGTGTTATCTGCCACAGTGAAATTAATGGAGAGTACATCCCTTACTGTCGGTTCATTATCCGGAAGTGACAGACACCTGCTTTTTGATCCTCACTTTAGCAGCGAAAGGCTTTATAGTGATTACTCAGAATATGGATTTCAGGTTACATCATCAACTGATCATCTCTTTAACGACAACTGGTTAAGCTGGGAGAATTATATCAATAAAGGGGACTCAATCCGTGAAGTATTCACTGTTGGGGAATCATTCAAATATACCTCCTCCCGGGTTACAGATTTCCTTCAATTTGAGGTGCCTGTACAGGTTCAGTTTAAACATCTCGGGGGTCAGATAAGCAATTTCAGGGAACATGTTGAGACCTATTTTAATGTTGCCACCGGAATAAGAGTGAATATCGATCTGGCCAATAACCGTTTTGGCCAGGCTGGTATTGAGTACCTTCAGTTTTTAAACGGCGAATTTCCCAAAAAACCTGTTTCAGGTATAACTCACGGTAATGCTTCATGGTATAGATTACACTACACCTATAAAGCAATATATTTCGGATTATATTATTGGAAATCACACAAATTCTTTGCTCCAAATGGCAATTCAATCTACGGAAGTGTAATAGACGTCTATTCAAAATTCGTAATCCCCGACCGTAAAATAATCACGAGCGCCCTGTTTGTCACATTAAATCCTGAAAGCTACATTACATTATATTCAGGTATCGAATCATATTATGATGTAAACCAGAAAAGGATGGACTTAGCAATAACACTACATCTCAATTTTGATAAGCTTTTCAGACTTGCTACAATTAAGAATTGAGTATTACATATAGAAT
>Ga0307377_10000813_pt1 | contig 41327 bp, 48 predicted proteins | sample TR3MG_FD_202535 | JGI IMG/M metagenome (GOLD analysis project Ga0307377, IMG submission 202535) | Soil microbial communities from Risofladan, Vaasa, Finland - TR-3 | ecosystem: Environmental > Terrestrial > Soil > Coastal area > Acid sulfate soil | place: Finland: Risofladan, Vaasa | collected...
CCAAACCGCTCGATGATAAGTTTGTGCTTAACCTCAAAATCCAGATTGTTTTTAATTCCATTTTTTTTGAACAGCTCGATAGCGACCTCATGAATCTTCAGCGATTCGCTGTGCATAAATGGCATATAGAGGAAGTTCCGTTCCTCAGCCGTGAGCTGATTTTCCACCCCTGCTGAAATCGCTTCCTGGGATAACGCCAGCGCGAGGCGATCGTTAACAAAAGCCGACGGCAAGTCCCTGTACATATTTCTCGAGAACTGATCCAGAACGATGATTTCAGCCAGCCTGCCTTTGGCATTGACTCGCCATTCAAATAGCTCGCAACGGGTTGCCCGGGCATGAACTGCTGAAAATCTCTCCGCAAGCAACCGATCAAAATTATCATCTTTCGCCCACCATTGGGATGGATCAATTTCATCGAACCAGAATTTCAGGATTTCTGCGTACATCTGCGATCTCCTCAAGCAGTCGCAAGGAAATATTTTGTTCGTTGCATCCTGCCGGTAAACATATCGGCTACCCCATGTTCAGAGAGATGATTGTCGTAGCGCTTCAAACAATACCTCAACCGGTTGTGCGCCAGATATGCCGGATCTTTCATCGAACACAAAAAACGGCACGCCGGTAACGCCAAATTCAGTTGCTCGCAATTCATCGGCTCGTACCACGTCGGCATAATCGTCACTTTCGAGCATTTTCGCCGCCTCTGTTTCAGCAATACCGAACTTCGGCGCAAGGCATGCCAGCGCAGCACGGTCGCCCACCGGCAACGATTCAGAAAAGTAAGCCTGCATAATGCACTCGGCGGCCTGGTCACCCAGATTTTTGGACTTTGCAAAATGCAGCAGGCGGTGTGCATCAAAGGTGTTGCCCGGGCGGGCATTGGCCAAATCATATTCAAGCCCCGCCTTCTTCGCGACTGCTGTCACGCGGGCATTCATCGCCGCCGCCTCCAGCATACTGACGCCATACTTGCTCGCAAGCCTTTCTTCCAATGTGCCGGGATATTGCTGCGGGGCGTTTCTGTCGAGCTCGAAGCTGCGCCATATCACGTTTATGTCCGGGTGCTGCCCAAACTGTTCAAGCGCCTTTTCGAAATGCCGCTTGCCGATGTAGCACCACGGGCAGATCACGTCCGACCAGATTTCAATTCGCATCGCTCGCTCCACTGGTTGATAAACTAACTGCCATTATTTTCCGCCGGCATATGGTGGCAACGGGCTGAAAAAGTATATTTTCCGTTGCCCCTAGCGGTTAAGTGCCTGCATTTGCGGGGCCGCATAGCGCGTGCCGGCGGCCGCCCCCGGCGGCAGGATTTGGTCGAGTCGCTCAAGATCCGCTTTACCGAGTTTGATTTCCAGCGCACCGATATTTTCTTCCAGCAGTTTTGGCCGCTTGGTGCCGGGAATGGGAACGATGTCTTCGCCCTGCGCCAGTACCCAAGCCAGCGCGAGCTGAGCGGCCGTGCACTGTTTGGCCTTCGCCATTGCTTCGATTTCCCGTACCATATCCAGATTCATCTGGAAATTTTCTCCCTGGAAGCGCGGTGAATTGCGGCGGTAATCATCCGCTTCAAGATCCTCGATACGTTTGATTTTACCGGTCAGGAAACCCCTGCCCAATGGACTGTACGGAACGAACCCGATGCCGAGTTCGCGCACCGTGGCCAGGAGCTCGCCTTCCGGTTCCCTGCTCCACAACGAATATTCGGTTTGCAGGGCGGCAATCGGATGCACGGCATGAGCCCGCCGTATTGTCTGCGCAGCAGCCTCAGACAAACCCAGATAGCGTACCTTGCCTTGCTGCACCAGTTCGGCCATGGCACCGACCGTGTCCTCGATCGGCGTATTGGGATCGACGCGATGCTGGTAATAGAGGTCGATGACTTCGACGCCAAGACGCTTCAGGCTGGTCTCGCAGCATTCGCGTACATAGTCGGGACGACCGTTTACACCGAGAAACTGGCCTTCGTTTCCACGCATATTGCCAAACTTGGTCGCGATGATGACCTGGTCGCGCTTGCCACGGATGGCCCGACCGACCAACTCCTCGTTGCGGCCTACGCCGTACATGTCGGCCGTGTCGAAAAAATTAACCCCGAGTTCCAGCGCGCGGCGGATCGTGGCAATCGCGCCCGCCTCGTTCTGGCCACCGTAGAATTCCGACATACCCATGCAGCCGAGCCCCAGGGCTGAAACTTTCAGGCCGGAACGGCCCAGTTCACGATGTTGCATTCTGTCCTCCTTCTCTTAAATTTGAATCGAACAAGCATGTCATGGCAATTTAGCGTCCATCCCGTTTCGCTCAGGGATAATCCTGCCGTGTGGGACGAACCATGATGTCACTGATATGCACATGGGGCGGTTGCGCCACGATGTAGCTAATCGCGTTTGCCACATCTTCGCCATGCAACAAGGGACCAAATTTTTCGCCGAAGCTCTTCACCATATCGTCGCCGTATCCGGCACCTTCCTGAAATCCGCTGACTACGATGCCCGGTTCAACCAGCGACACACGTATTCCTTTCGGACCCAGTTCGCGGCGCAGCCCTTCGGCCAGTGCATGGACAGCATACTTGGTGGCTCCATAAACCGCGCTGAATGGCGATATGTGCCTGCCCACGACCGAGCCGATAATCACGATGTCCTTGGCCTGCTTGGGGTAGCTCGATGTCTGCTCATCGGCCATTTTTTTCGCTGACTTTTGCAGCAACACCAGCGCGCCCGTGACGTTAAGTTTCAGCATATCCTCAAACTGCGACAAATCGGCATCCTTGACCGATCCGCCCAAGCCCCGACCGGCATTGGCAACGACAATATCGGCTGCATTTCCGAAGCGTTCGTTTGCTGCAACAAACAGACTTTCAATCACTGCTTCATCGGAGGCATCGCCTGCCACGCCGGCAAATGCAGGCCCCAACTCCTGTTCAAGTGCACGCAGCTTTACAGCGTTGCGGCCATTGCCCACGACGGCATAGCCGCTGGCAACAAACTTTCTCGATGTTGCTTCCCCGATACCGGAAGTTGCGCCGGTTATGATTGCAACGCGTGAATACTGTTCAGACATGCAAGTTCTCCCTATGGTTATGCAACGCCTCACTGAAAATCAGGATTGTTGCGTTAATATTTTTTCACAAGGTTCGCCATTAAATCTTGTGCTATGCAAATTCCTCTTCCATATACGGATAATCGGTATAGCCTACCGCCGAATTTTGTAAACCATATCCATAAAAAGTTTCGGTATGAAACGGATTGAGACCGGCATTCAGTTGCAAACGTCGCGGCAGATCGGGATTGGAAATAAAGTCTTTGCCGAAGGATACCGCGACCGCCTCGCCCGCTGCGAGCACCTGCTGCGCGGTCTCGCGGTTGAACCCCTCGTTTGCGATTAGGACGCCGCCGAAGCGTTTTTTCAGTTCCGGGCTGATGCGGTTTTCACCCAACGACTCTCTGGTAAAAATAAAGGCAATACCGCGTTTGCCCAATTGTTCCGCCACATATCCAAAAGTTGCCAGTGGATTCGAGTCACCCATGGTATGGGCATCTCCCCTGGGGGCCAGATGAACGCCTACCCGACCGGCACCCCACACTGAAATTGCCGCGTCGGTGACTTCCAGCAACAGACGGGCACGGTTTTCCACGGCCCCGCCGTATGCATCGTTACGCTTGTTGGTGCTGTCCTGCAGAAACTGGTCCAGCAAATACCCATTGGCCCCATGAATTTCAACGCCGTCGAATCCGGCCAGCCTGGCGTTTTCGGCGCCCTTGCGGTAGGCCTCGACGATAGCTGGAATTTCAACCGTTTCCAAAGCACGTGGGATCACGTATTCCCGCTTGGGCCGCAGCAGGCTGACATGGCCCTGGGGAGCAATGGCACTCGGTGCGACAGGCAGTTCGCCGCCGAGATGGTCGGGATGGGAAATCCGGCCCACATGCCAGAGTTGCAAAAATATGCATCCACCTGCGGCATGCACCGCATTGGTTACCAGCTTCCAGCCCTGCACCTGCTCATCAGACCAGATTCCCGGCGTATCCGGGTAACCCACTCCCTGGGGGGAAACCGACGTTGCCTCGCTCAGAATCAGTCCGGCGCTGGCCCGCTGGGCGTAGTACTCGGCCATCAGCACATTGGGTATGCGCCCCGGGCTGGCGCGGCATCGGGTAAGCGGGGCCATCACGATGCGGTTGGGCAGATTCAGTTCCCCGATTTGGATGGGCTGATTCAGGGTGTACAAATTGTTCTCCTTGTTGGTTTATGTGTATGACCGAGAGTCGTTGTTGATGCGGCCCGGAAAACGATCACCCAATTGGTTCATCCAGAACCAATAAAGTTCAGTTGCATGGCCGCAAGTTCAAACCTTGCGCTTGGCCAGGGTTGCAACGATTTCGGCAGGTTCCAGCCTGAGGGTGTAGTCGGCATTGATGAAATCGTAAGCAATCACGCCATCCTGTCCGATGATGTAGGTCGCAGGAACGGGCAACTTGAAACTTTCGTCACCATTGAAAGCGGGAATGTCGATGCCAAACTTCTCGTAGATCGGACGCAGCGCCTGGGGAAGCTGGAAGACCAAGCCCAGCTGTTCCGCCACCCGGTTGCCGGTATCACTGAGTATGTCGATGGATATGCCTGCACGCTCGGCTGTGCTGATTGTTCTGTCCGGCTTCTCCGGCGCCAATCCGACCAATCTGGCGCCGCGGATCTCAATCTCCTTCAGTACGCTTTGCAATGCTTTCATTTCCATATTGCAGTATGGACACCAGCCACCCCGGTAGATATTCAATACCACTGGCGATACCGCCAAATAGTCGTACAGCCGGCGCAATTCATTGCGCTGATTCGGCAGCTCGAAATCCGGCATTCTGTCGCCGGTTTTCAATGCACGACCCTCGATGCCCGATTCTTTTATTTCACGGGTGCATTGGGCCATGATTGCGCGAATTTGGTCCGGGACCTTTTCTTTTGCAGCCGCCTTGTAGGCAGCTATTTCATTTGCCAGCAGCTCCATGGCTTATTTCCTTCTGTAATTGAACGATCGCTCAACTATTGTCGGTCAATTCAATTCTCCGGTCAACAAAAATGTTGAACGATTGATCAACAATGGTAAAATTGGCATATATTTTGGGGATGACGACATGGCAAGACCCGCTCAATTCGAACGAGATGATGTCCTGGAAAAAGCCATGCAGGCATTCTGGGATCAAGGCTATAACGCAACCAGCATGGCCAGCCTGGTCGATGCCACGTCACTGAAGCCCGGCAGCATTTATGCTGCTTTCGGTTCCAAAGAAGGCTTGTTTCTGGCCGCGCTTGATCATTACGCACAACAGAGTGTTGCCCGGATCAAGCGCGCATTGGCAGACGCGGACACGCCATTGCAGGGTATACGCGGCTTTTTTCTGAGCATGGGCAGAGAAGCCGCGGGAGAGCATGCCGGTCGCAGCTGTTTGCTGGTGAACACCGTGCTTGAAATTTCCCGCCAGAATGAAATGGTGCAAAAGCGGGTGAACCGGCATCTTGCCGATATCGAGGCGCTGTTCCTGCATGCGCTTAAGACTGCCCAAGCCAACGGTGAACTGTTACCCGACAAGGACCCAAAGGCGCTGGCTGCATTCCTGATGACCAGCATTTGGGGTCTGCGCGTTCTCGGCGGAACCAAGCCAGCGCCCGCACGGACAAAAGCGGTAGCCAAGCAACTGCTGACCCTGCTTGATTGAGCATCAAACTCAGCGCGTTGTAACTCATCCCACGTTTATTTTTCTGCGTGTGGCTCGGCTCATGAGAAAAATATCTTAACCGTCTGTTTCAGAAGGCGCTGAAGTATCCACCCCGCTTTTCAAGCGATATATCATTGATATCGATATTTCAACATAGCAAGTTTCTTATGAAATGCGGGTAGATATGATTCGTCCACGAAGAATATTCTTTTTATCAACTTTAATGTTGTGTTGAAGTTTTTCAGTCGGCAGATGTTTGTTGCCTGCATGCTTTCGAAATTTAACACCTGTCACTTCATCGTGTTGGGAAAGCGTGCAAAATCGCGTAAACTGTTATGTCGTCTCTATCAAGATGGATGGCATGGAACAGATACGTATTCGCGGTGCACGCACCCACAATTTAAAGAACATCAGCCTCGATCTGCCCCGCCACAAATTGGTGGTTATCACCGGTTTGTCTGGCTCTGGTAAGTCTTCACTTGCCTTTGACACCCTGTATGCCGAGGGACAGCGCCGCTACGTGGAATCGCTTTCCGCTTATGCACGACAGTTTTTGCAATTGATGGAAAAGCCGGATGTGGACTTGATAGAGGGCTTGTCGCCGGCGATCGCGATCGAACAGAAAGCCACGTCGCATAACCCGCGCTCCACGGTCGGCACTGTCACCGAGATACACGATTATCTGCGCCTGCTGTTTGCACGGGCGGGCGACCCGTATTGTCCGCAGCATGATCTGGTGCTACAGGCACAAAGTGTCGGGCAAATGGTTGATCATGTGCTGGAACTGCCGCAGGACACGCGCATTATGATCCTGTCCCCGCTGGTGGTGGAGCGCAAGGGCGAGCAACTGGATTTATTCGACGAATTGCGCGCACAGGGTTTCACTCGCTTGCGCATCAACGGCAAGGTGTACGAGATCGACGCGTTGCCGGTCTTGCAGAAAACCAAAAAGCACACTGTCGAAATCGTGGTGGACCGCCTGAAGGTCAATGCAGAAGCCAAGCAGCGACTGGCCGAATCGTTCGAAACCGCGTTGCGTCACGCCGAGGGCCGCGCTGTAGCAGTGGAGATGGATAGCGGGAAGGAGCACATGTTCTCCGCCAAATTCGCCTGCCCCATCTGCAACTACTCGCTGCCGGAACTGGAACCGCGCTTGTTCTCGTTTAACAATCCGATGGGAGCATGTCCAAAGTGCGATGGTCTGGGCAACATCAGCTTTTTCGATCCCAAGCGCATCGTCGCTTTCCCGACACTCAGCTTGAGCTCGGGCGCGATCAAGGGTTGGGACCGGCGCAACCAGTTCTACCACCAGTTGCTCGCCGGACTGGCCAAGCATTACAACTTTGATATCGAGCAATCGTACGAAAGTTTGCCGGAGAAGGTCCAGCAGGTAATCCTGTATGGCAGCGGCAAGACCCAGATCGCGTTTCAATACCTGAACGAGCGCGGCAAACCGGTACTGCGCGAACATGCATTTGAAGGTGTCGTCAATAATCTGGAAAGGCGCTATAACGAGACTGATTCGCCCACCGTGCGCGAGGAACTTTCAAAATATCTTAACGGTTGCGTTTGCCCGGAATGCAATGGCACGCGACTGCGTCTGGAAGCACGCCACGTGCGCGTCGCGGATATGAACTTGTATGAAATCAGCGCGCTGCCTTTGAAACTGGCACTTGCATTTTTTAAGGACTTGAAGCTGCAAGGCCACAAGCAGGCGATTGCGGAAAAGATCGTTCAGGAAATCGCCAGCAGGTTAACCTTCCTGAACAACGTCGGGCTGGAATATCTGTCGCTGGAACGCTCCGCCGAGACCCTTTCCGGCGGTGAAGCACAGCGCATCCGTCTCGCTTCGCAGATAGGTTCGGGACTGACCGGCGTGATGTATGTGCTGGACGAACCGTCCATTGGACTGCATCAGCGCGACAATGATCGCCTGTTGACCACGTTAAAAAAACTGCGCGACATGGGTAACAGCGTGATCGTGGTGGAACACGATGAAGAGGCGATCCTCGCCGCCGATTATGTGGTGGACATGGGGCCTGGAGCCGGCGAGCACGGTGGCTTGATCGTGGCACAAGGCACACCCAAGGAAATCTGCGAAAGCAAACTTTCGCTTACCGGAGAATACCTGACGGGACGGCGCACTATCCCTATGCCTAAAAAGTTCCTCAAGCCAGATCCAGAACGCATGATGCAGATTGTGGGTGCTTCCGGAAATAACTTGAAGGGAGTCACGCTCAATCTACCTATCGGCCTGATGGTGTGCGTAACCGGTGTATCCGGATCCGGAAAATCGACGCTGATCAACGACACCCTGTATCCCGCCGTGGCGCAGCATCTTTACGGAAGCAGCACCGAACCCGCCCCCTTTGCCAAGATCAGTGGACTGGAGTTTTTCGACAAGGTAATCAATGTCGATCAAAGTCCGATCGGACGCACGCCGCGCTCCAACCCTGCGACCTACACCGGCTTGTTTACACCGATCCGCGAGTTGTTCGCTGGTGTACCCTCGGCACGCGAACGCGGATATGGGCCGGGAAGATTCTCGTTCAACGTGAAAGGGGGACGCTGTGAATCCTGCCAGGGTGACGGCATGATAAAGGTCGAAATGCACTTTCTACCCGATGTTTATGTTCCGTGCGATGTGTGTCACAGCCAACGCTACAACAGAGAAACACTGGAAATTCAGTACAAGGGAAAGAATGTGCACCAGATTCTGCAGATGACGGTGGAACAGGCCCATGAGTTTTTCAAACCCGTACCCATCATCGCGCGCAAACTGCAAACCCTGCTGGATGTGGGCCTGGGATACATCACGCTTGGACAATCCGCCACCACCCTGTCTGGCGGTGAGGCACAGCGCGTAAAGCTTTCTCTGGAACTGTCCAAACGAGACACCGGGCGTACCCTGTACATCCTCGACGAACCCACCACCGGCTTGCATTTCCACGACATCGCCCTGCTGCTCAAAGTGATACACAAGTTGCGTGACCAGGGCAACACCGTGGTGGTAATTGAACACAACCTGGACGTGATCAAAACCGCCGACTGGGTGATTGACCTCGGCCCTGAAGGTGGCGATGGCGGCGGTCAAATCATTGCCGAGGGCTCACCGAAGGAACTCGCGCTGAACAGCCTTAGTGTGACGGGAACATATTTGAAACAGGCACTCAACAAGTAAGCCCAGAGCCGATTTGATGCTACAAATATCCGAACAGGTCAGCATTCCGGATTCCGAAGTCGAGTTGCATCCCATTCGTGCACAGGGCGCAGGAGGACAGAATGTCAATAAGGTTTCATCCGCCATCCATCTGCGCTTTGATATCAACGCCTCTTCACTGCCGGATACTTACAAGGAAAGACTCAGGCAACTGACTGACCGGCGCATATCCGACGATGGTGTGATCATTATCAAGGCACAGCGTTATCGCAGTCAGGACAAGAATCGCGATGATGCCCTTAAACGATTACAGACTTTGATCTCAACCGCATCCGTCATACCCAAGGCACGCACCGCAACCAAACCTACCAGGGCTTCAAAAAGAAGGCGTCTGGATAATAAAACGCAGCGCGGACAACTGAAAACCTTGCGCGGCAAGGTCGGGGACTAAGGGGAATTGTTTTATTAGTGCATGAAAAAAGCCGGACAAATCCGGCTTTTTTATTTGTTGCTGAACGACTCTTTACTCGGCATCAACAGCTGTTGCATCTGCAGGACGGTCCATCAATTCGATCAGTGCCATCGGCGCATTGTCGCCTTTACGGAAACCGAACTTGAGAATACGCAGATATCCGCCGTTCCGTGCTGCATAGCGCGGACCGAGTTCATCGAACAGTTTGGTGACCATCTCGCGATCACGCAACCGGGCAAATGCCAGACGACGGTTCGCCAGACTCGGGGTTTTGCCCAGTGTCAGTATAGGCTCTGCAACACGGCGAAGTTCCTTGGCCTTGGGTAAAGTTGTCTTGATCAGTTCATGGCGTAACAATGAAACTGTCATGTTGCGAAACATGGCCAGACGGTGACTGCTGGTACGGTTGAGTTTTCTTAAACCTAAACGGTGACGCATGATTAGCCTTTCTTGCTTCTATATTGTTGTGCTGCCTTAAACCGCAGCTACAGGCCAGTTTTCCAGCTTCATACCCAGCGACAAATTGTGCTCGGCAAGAACTTGTTTAATTTCGTTCAGCGACTTGCGTCCCAGGTTCGGGGTGCGCAACAGATCATTTTCGGTGTACTGGATCAGATCGCCTATGTAATGGATGCTCTGAGCCTTGAGACAGTTGGAAGAACGCGGGGTCAGCTCCAGATCGTCAACCGGACGCAACAGGATAGGATCGACTTTGGGAGCCTGTATCTTCTCGACTATCGGCTCGGTGCCTTCCAGCGCAGCAAACACCGAGAATTGATCAACCAGAATGCGCGCCGCGTTGCGGATTGCTTCCTCGGGATCGATCGCTCCATTGGTCTCGATATGCATCACCAGCTTATCCAGATCGGTGCGTTGTTCAACGCGCGCGCTTTCAACTGCATAGCTCACGCGGTTGACCGGACTGAATGAAGCATCCAGCGCGATGTGGCCGACTGCACGGGTCTCGTTCGGCGCCAGCCTTGATATCGCGGATACATAGCCACGGCCTTGTTCGACCTTGATCTGCATATCCAGCTTTCCGCCAGCGGTAAGGTGGGCGATAACGTGATCGGGATTAACTACTTCAACATCCGCATTGCCCGCAATATCGGCCGCAGTCACCACGCCTTGTCCTTCTTTTTTCAGCGTCAGAACGACTTCCGGGGTGTTATGCAAGCGCATCACCACGCCCTTGAGGTTCAGCAGGATATCCACGACATCTTCCTGCACGCCGTCTATGGTGGCGTATTCATGCAGTACACCAGCCATTTTGACTTCAGTCGGCGCTGCGCCCTGCATGGATGAAAGCAGGATGCGACGCAATGCATTGCCCAATGTGTGTCCGTAACCGCGTTCAAAAGGTTCCATCACCACTTTTGCCTGGGTGTCGGATATCTTTTGCACGTCAATGATACGGGGCTTCAAAAATTCATTACTAGACATACGCTACTCCCGGGGATTACTTGGAATACAACTCAACCACGAGATGCTCGTTGATGGTTGCAGGCAGTTCGGCACGTTGCGGTTTGGCCTTATATGTTCCCTTGAAGGCCTTGGTGTCCATTTCGATCCATTCCGGAAAGCCGCGCTGCTCGGCAGCAGCAATTGCTGATTTGATACGCAGTTGAGCTTTGGATTTTTCGACCACTTCAACCACGTCGCCGGGACGCACTTGATAGGACGGAATGTTCACGCGTTTGCCGTTTACCAGCAAGCCGTTGTGGCGCACTACCTGACGCGCCTCTGAGCGCGATGCGCCGAAACCCATGCGGTAGGAAACATTGTCCAGACGCGATTCCAGTATCTGCAGCAGGTTTTCGCCGGTAATGCCGCGCTGATTGTCCGCTTGCTTGTATGTCAGGCGGAATTGTTTTTCCAGCACGCCGTAGATACGGCGTACTTTTTGCTTTTCCCGCAACTGGCCACCGTATTCCGACAGGCGGTTGTTTTTCTTTTGACCGTGCTGGCCGGGCGGGTAGGCTCTGCGCTCAACACCGCATTTGTCGGTAAAACATTTCTCGCCCTTCAGGAACAGCTTTTCACCTTCACGGCGGCACTGACGGCACTTTGCATCAAGATTTCTAGCCAAGATCGACTCCCAAGATTATATACGACGCTTTTTAGGCGGACGGCAACCGTTGTGCGGCACCGGTGTTATATCGGAAATGCTGGTGATCTTAAAACCAGCAGCGTTCAATGCGCGCACTGCGGATTCACGGCCTGGGCCGGGTCCCTTGATGCGCACTTCAATATTTTTCACGCCGCATTCAGCCGCGGACTTGCCGACTGTTTCAGCCGCAACCTGTGCAGCGAACGGTGTGCTTTTACGCGAACCTTTAAAACCATTCGCACCACTTGTGGACCATGCCAATGTGTTTCCTTGGCGGTCGGTGATGGTGACGATGGTGTTATTAAAGGAGGCGTGAACGTGCGCAATACCTTCCGCTACATTCTTCTTTACTTTCTTGCGCACTTTCGTGCTTGGCTTGGCCATACTCTGATCCTCTAAAATGCTCTAATGCGTTACTGGGGCGTTATAGCAAACTTACTTCTTGGCACCCGCAATTGCCTTGCGCGGACCTTTTCGGGTACGGGCATTGGTGCGAGTGCGCTGACCACGACATGGCAGACCGCGACGATGACGCACGCCACGATAACAACCCAGATCCATCAGACGCTTGATGTTCATGGTCGTTTCACGGCGCAAATCGCCTTCAACCGTAACTTTCGCAACCTGTTCGCGTAGTTTTTCTACTTCCGCGTCGGTCAGGTCTTTCATTTTTGTCGCGCCATTCACACCAGCTGCAGCGCAAATTACTTGCGAGCGAGTGCGTCCGATGCCGTAGATTGCCCTTAAAGCAATCACAGCGTGTTGGTGGTTGGGGATATTGACCCCTGCAATACGTGCCATGCAGCTACCCTATCTTTTGAAAGTCGAAAATTATAACACCCAAAGCCGCCAAGCTCAATTGAGCCCGACTCAATCAGCCTTGGCGTTGCTTATGGCGCGGTTCGATACAAATCACCCGCACCACACGTTTACGAATCACGATCTTGCAGTGACGACATATCTTCTTAACAGATGCTTGAACTCTCATTATCTTCTCCTTACCTGCTTTACTATTTGGCGCGGAACACGATGCGCGCTTTGCTTAAATCATAGGGCGTCAACTCTACCGTCACCTTGTCCCCGGGCAGGATACGTATGTAGTGCATACGCATCTTTCCCGAAATATGACCCAGTACCACATGACCATTTTCCAGCTTGATTCTAAATGTTGCATTGGGGAGCGACTCTTCTACTTCGCCCGCCATCTGAATCACGTCTTCTTTGGACATTAGCGTGTCAACCCGCCTTTGAAGTTTGCCTTCTTAAGCAAACCTTCGTACTGGTGAGTCATGAGATAGGACTGCACTTGCGTCATGAAGTCCATCGTAACAACAACCATGATCAACAGTGACGTGCCACCAAAATAAAACGGTACATTCCACTTAACCACCAGAAACTCCGGCAGCAAACAAACCAGAGAGATGTACACCGCACCAACCATGGTCAGGCGCATCATTATTTTTTCAACGTAATTGGCAGTTTGCTCGCCTGGACGTATGCCGGGCAAAAATGCTCCGCTCTTCTTCAAATTTTCCGCAGTTTCCTTGGGGCTGAACACCAGCGCTGTGTAGAAAAAACAGAAAAATACAATCGCCCCGGCATAAAACAGCACATAAATCGGCTGTCCAGGCGACAACTTATCGCTGATATCCTTGAGCCAACTCATTCCCGTCCCGCTTCCGAACCAACCCGCAATTGTTGCCGGGAACAGGATGATGCTGGAAGCAAAAATCGGCGGGATCACACCAGCCATATTCAGCTTCAGCGGCAGGTGCGAACTTTGCCCACCGTAAACCTTGTTACCTACTTGACGCTTGGCATAGTTCACCAGAATTTTGCGCTGACCGCGTTCAACGAAGACCACCAACGCAGTGACAGCGATTGCGCCAAAAAACAACGCCAACACCAACGGGATGGAAAATGCTCCAGTACGGGCCAATTCCAGGGTGCTGCCAATCGCACGAGGCAAACCCGCCGCGATACCTGCAAAAATAATCAGGGAAATCCCGTTGCCCAAACCGCGCTCGGTGATTTGTTCACCCAACCACATCAGGAACATCGTTCCGGTCACCAAAGTTATCACTGTAGTCAACTGGAACATCGAGCCTGGGTTTAGCACAAGTCCGTGCTGAGTTTGCAAAGCCACCGAAATTCCAAATGCCTGGAACATCGCCAGAAACAAGGTCCCATAACGGGTATATTGGGTAATTTTGCGGCGGCCTGCTTCGCCTTCCTTCTTCAATTGTTCAAGGTGCGGCACCGCCATCGTAGCCAACTGCATGATGATCGATGCAGAAATGTACGGCATTATCCCCAGTGCAAATATGGTAAAGCGCGACAAAGCGCCGCCCGAAAACATATTGAACATCCCCAAGATACCGTTCGATTGGGACTTGAACAAATCCGCCAATACTTTCGGATCGATACCAGGCACCGGAATATGCGCGCCGATGCGGAATACAACCAGCGCTCCAAGCAAAAACCAGAGACGGCTGCTCAAATCGCCGTATTTTCCTTTGCCCGCACCTTTTGCAACCGTACTCATTAAGTTGCCTTACTCGGCGATGCTACCGCCAGCGGCTTCAATCGCTGTACGTGCACCTTTGGTTGCCAGCAAACCCTGCAACTTCACTGCACGGGAAATTTCACCGCACAGAATTACTTTCACAGACAATGCATTTGCATGGACGACACCAGCCTGCTTGAGTGCCAGCAAATCGATATCATCGACCGGCATCTTCTGCAGATCCGACAAACGAACTTGCGCAGTATCGTTACGCGTCATCGAAACAAAGCCGCGCTTCGGCAAGCGACGCTGTAGCGGCATTTGACCGCCTTCAAAACCGACCTTGTGAAATCCGCCGGCACGTGATTTCTGCCCCTTGTGGCCACGACCACACGTCTTGCCGAGACCGGAACCGATACCGCGGCCGACACGGCGCTTGCTATGCTTGGCGCCTGATGCAGGTTGAATTTTATTGAGTTGCATTTGTTATGCCTCGCACTTAACCATATAAAACACTTTGTTGATCATGCCGCGCACACAGGGGGTATCCTCCAGCTGCACGGTGTGGTTGATACGCCGCAGACCCAAGCCGCGAATAGTATCGCGATGCGATTGTTTGGTGCCGATCAGACTTTTGATCTGCGTTACCTTGATGGTCTTGGTATTTGTTTTGGCTTTTGTCATGACTTACCCCAAAATCTCTTCAATATTTTTGCCGCGCTTGGCCGCGATCACTGACGGCGAATTCATGGCTGTCAGGCCATTCAACGTGGCACGAACCACATTGTACGGGTTGCTCGAACCGATACATTTTGCCAATACATCACGTACACCTACCGCCTCGAAAACTGCGCGCATCGCGCCACCGGCAATAATCCCGGTTCCTTCGGAAGCGGGCTGCATCAGCACTTTAGCCGCGCCGTGCTTGCCCGTTACGGTGTGGTGCAAAGTGCCATTTTTCAAACTTATCTTGGTCAAATTGCGGCGCGCCTCATCCATGGCTTTTTGCACTGCAACCGGAACTTCTTTTGACTTTCCTTTGCCCATTGCAACACGACCATCTCCATCACCGACCACAGCCAGTGCGGCGAAGCCCATGATACGGCCACCCTTTACCACCTTGGTGACGCGGTTCACAGAAATCATCTTCTCGATCAGACCATCATCGCGCTTTTCCTGTTGCTGCATTTTTCCTTGCGGCTTAGCCATCACTCAACTCCAATTAGAACTGCAGGCCGTGTTCACGCGCGGCTTCCGCCAACGCTTTCACACGACCATGATATCGATTACCGGAACGGTCAAATGCTACCTGGGTAATGCCGGCGCTCTTTGCCTTTTCCGCAATACGCTTCCCAACCATCGCTGCAGCAGCCTTGTTGCCGCCATTTGCCAAATCTTTGCGCACTTCGGCCTCAATGCTAGATGCACTTGCCAGAACTTTACTGCCACAAGCTGAAATCACTTGCGCATAGATGTGCAGATTTGTGCGATTTATTGCCAAACGAACCGATTTTTTTTCAGCAATGCGTGCACGGGTTTTGCGTGCTCTGCGCTGACGCGCTTGTTTTTTGATCAACATATCCGCCTCAATTATTTCTTCTTGGTTTCTTTCAAAATCACCACTTCATCGCTATAGCGCACACCTTTGCCTTTATATGGCTCCGGTTCACGGAAGGCACGAATTTCAGCGGCAACTTGTCCGACTTGCTGCCGGTTGACACCCTTCAACACGACTTCAGTTTGCGTCGGCGTTTCAACTTTCACACCGGCTGGCATCTTGTAGGATACCGGATGGGAAAACCCCAAAGTCAGGTTCAAAGTATCACCAGCAGCTTGTGCGCGATAACCCACACCCACCAGAGTCAGCTTGCGTTCAAAACCCTTGCTGACACCCTGAACCATGTTCGCCAACAATGCCCGCAACGTACCGGACATTGCATTGGCCTGCTTGGAGTCATTTTGCGCTTTGCACAACAGGCTATCACCCTCGCGCACCACACTCACGTTATCCGACAATGATTGCTTAAGAGTACCTAACGCACCCTTTACCGAAATTTCACCTGTCGCCAGCGTAACTTCAACACCGTTAGGCACTACAACAGGATTCTTGGCTACTCTAGACATGCTTACCTCACTACGCGACCACACACAGCACTTCACCACCAATACCATTGGCGCGTGCTTTGCGGTCTGTCATCAAACCTTTGGAAGTCGACACGATGGCAATTCCCAAGCCGTTCATAACCTTGGGAATGTCACCGGAACCTTTGTAAACACGCAGCCCGGGTCGGCTGATGCGCTGAATCTTTTCGATTACCGGACGGCCGCTGTAGTATTTCAGGCCGATTTCCAGCGTATGCTTGCCGCCTTCGCCAGAAACAACTTTGAAGCCATCCACATAACCTTCGTCTTTCAACACTTCGGCTATCGCCACCTTCAACTTGGACGCAGGCATTGCAACCGATGTTTTTTCCGCCATCTGCGCATTGCGAATGCGCGTCAACATGTCGGAGATTGGATCACTCATACTCATATAATTTCTCCTACCAGCTGGCCTTAACGATACCGGGAATCTCACCGCGCATCGCGAATTCACGCAACTTGATGCGCCCCAAACCAAATTTCCTGAAAGTACCGCGCGGGCGACCAGTCAACGCACAACGATTACGCAAACGTACCGGGCTTGAATCGCGCGGTAATGCCTGCAATTTGAGACGAGCATCAGCGCGCTCTTCTTCGCTCAGCTTTACATTCGAAATCGTTGCAAGCAGAAGCGCGCGTTTAGCTGCAAATTTTGCAACCATTTCACGCCGCTTTTGTTCACGGTTAATAACTGCCATCTTAGCCATTAGTCTTCCCTCATTTCTTTAATGGGAGTTTGAATGCCAACAGAAGAGCCTTCGCTTCCTCGTCAGTTTTCGCGGAGGTGGTGATGGTGATATTCATTCCACGCAGCGCATCAATCTTTTCGTACTCGATTTCCGGAAAAATGATTTGCTCTTTGACTCCCATGTTGTAGTTGCCGCGGCCATCAAAAGACTTGCCCGGAATTCCGCGAAAATCGCGAATACGGGGTATTGCCACGGAGATCAACCTATCCAGGAACTCATACATGCGCTCCTTGCGCAAGGTCACCTTGCAACCGACCGGGTAACCCTCACGAATCTTGAATCCGGCAATCGATTTCTTGGATAAAGTCACAACCGGCTTCTGTCCGGCGATCTTTTGCATATCACCAACCGCAAACTCCATTACCTTCTTGTCAGCCACCGCTTCACCGACACCCATGTTCAGAGTAATCTTTTCTATGCGCGGCACTTCCATGATGGACTTGTAGCCAAACTGTTTCATCAGGTCTTTGGCGACCTTGTCTTTGTAAAACCCATACAAACGAGCCATGTTCTATACCCCTTAAGCGTCAATCACTTCGCCACTGGATCTGAACACGCGAACCTTGCGCCCGTCCTCCAGCATTTTAATTCCGACTCGATCACCCTTCTTGGCAGCCGCGTTGTATATCGCCACATTCGAAATATGAATAGGCAATTCCATTTCCACAATCCCACCCGTCAAGCCTTTTACCGGGTTAGGCTTCTGGTGCTTCTTGACTTTATTGATACCACCGACCAGCAGGTATTCACCAAGTACGCGCAATACGCTGCCACGACTTCCTTTGTCTTTGCCCGTAATTACAATTACGTCATCATTTTTCTTAATCTTGCGCATGATTTTCCTCGACTCGATTCGTTACCGCTTACAGCACTTCTGGTGCCAGCGAAACGATCTTCATGAACTTTTCCGTACGCAACTCACGCGTAACCGGTCCGAAGATGCGTGTGCCGATCGGCTCCAATTTGGCATTGAGCAAAACCGCAGCATTGCCATCAAACTTGACCAATGAACCATCTGAGCGGCGCACACCCTTCGCAGTGCGAACCACTACGGCGTTGTAAACTTCGCCCTTCTTTACGCGACCACGCGGAGCCGCGTCTCTGATGCTGACCTTGATGACATCACCAACAGAAGCGTAGCGGCGCCTGGAACCGCCCAACACCTTAATGCACATCACGGACCGTGCACCGGTATTGTCAGCCACATCTAAAACAGACTGCATTTGTATCATTATTTACTCTCCAACTTGTTCCGCTCACAGCGGCCAGTTTTGGAACCCGTTCGGGTTAGGTCGCCGCAAGCGGCGATGAAACGAAGCCGCGTATTATATGCAAATTCAGAAATGACGCAAGCACAAATTACGATTAATTTTCCACGCCCTTCTCATGCAGCCTGGCAACTCGCCAGGCTTTGGTCTTGGCAAGCGGACGGCACTCTTCAATCGTTACCACATCACCGGTATGAAACTCGTTGGCTTCATCGTGCGCATGATATTTTTTTGATACTCGAATGATCTTGCCCAGCAGCGGGTGTTTTACTTTGCGCTCGACCAGTACCGTTACGGTCTTGTCCATTTTATCGCTTGTCACCGTACCGGTCAGGGTACGTTTCATACCGGAATCAATTGTTGCTTTTGCTTCGCTCATTTCTGCGCACCCTTCTTTTCTGTCAACACAGTCTTAACGCGGGCAATATCGCGACGCACCTTGCGAAATTCGCTGGTATTGGTCAATTGTTGTGTCGCAACCTGCATACGCAACCCAAACTGCGCCTTGGTCAAAGACAGCAGTTCTGCTTGCAAGTCCGCAGGGGACTTGGCTTTAAGTTCACTGGCCTTCATGTTATGTACCTACCTGTCTAACTACAAAAGTGGTGGCCAGCGGCAGCTTTGCCGCAGCCAGAACAAAAGCTTCGCGGGCCAGAGCTTCACTTACGCCGTCCATTTCATACAACATCTTGCCTGGCTGAATCTCGGCGACGTAGTACTCTGGATTGCCCTTACCATTGCCCATGCGGACTTCAGCCGGCTTTTTTGAGATTGGCTTATCCGGAAAAATACGAATCCAGATACGGCCTCCGCGCTTGATGTGACGCGTCATGGCACGACGCGCCGCTTCGATCTGGCGTGCCGTCAAACGCCCGCGCACGACCGCCTTCAGGCCAAATTCACCAAAACTGACCTTGTTGCCGCGGGTGGCAATTCCGGTGTTCCGGCCCTTTTGTTCCTTGCGGAATTTTCTTCTAGCTGGCTGTAGCATGCTTCACTCCCGACTTTCTTGCTTTCTTTTCAGGTTCAGCGGCGACTGGTGCAACAGCTTCCTGATTCGAAATTTCACCTTTGAATACCCAAACCTTCACACCGATAATCCCGTACGTGGTTTTGGCCTCGGATGTACCGTAATCAATATCTGCGCGCAAAGTATGCAATGGCACACGACCTTCGCGATACCACTCGGTACGAGCGATTTCAATGCCGTTCAAACGACCCGCACTCATGATCTTGATGCCTTGCGCACCCAGACGCATCGCATTTTGCATTGCACGCTTCATCGCGCGGCGGAACATGATGCGCTTTTCCAATTGCGAGGTAATACTCTCCGCGATCAGTTGCGCATCAACTTCCGGCTTGCGCACTTCCTCGATCGCAACATCGACAGATTGAAGGCCCATACGCTTGCGCAATTCGGCGCGCAATGATTCGATGTCTTCGCCTTTTTTACCAATAACCATGCCGGGGCGGGCAGTGTAAATCGTCACCTTGGCGTTCTTGGCCGGGCGTTCGATGACTACCTTGGAGACACCAGCAGAAGCCAGTTTCTTTTTAAGGTAGGCCCGCACCTCGATATCCTTTAACAGCAGATCAGAAAAATTGGCGCTGTTTGCGAACCACTTCGAATCCCAATTTTTACGAATGCACAACCGGAAACCGGTTGGATGAATTTTCTGTCCCATAATCTACCCTTAGCTCCCGACGCTGACAGTAATGTGGCAAGTTTGCTTTTCAAGGCGATTGCCCTGACCCTTGGCACGCGCCGAGAAACCTCTCCCCGATGCAGCCTTGTCAACGTAAATGACTTTGACTTTCAACTCGTCTATGTCAACACCATCGTTATGCTCAGCGTTCGCTATTGCAGACTCAAGCGCCTTTTTGATGATGACTGCAGCCTTTTTCGGGCTGAACGTCAGGATATTGAGTGCCTGCGCGACCGGCAAACCGCGAATCTGATCGGCAACCAAGCGGCCTTTCTGGGCAGAGAGATGAATTTTTCGTGCAACTGCAGTAGTCGTTTTCATCATGCCCCCCTTATCTCTTGACCACTGCTTTTTTATCAGCAGAATGGCCCTTGAAGGTACGCGTCAGGGAAAACTCACCCAATTTGTGGCCCACCATGTTTTCAGAAACGTACACCGGAATATGCTGCTTGCCGTTATGCACAGCAATCGTCAGGCCGACGAATTCGGGCAACACCGTGGAACGGCGCGACCAGGTTTTCACCGGGCGCTTATCATTGGTAGCGCGCACTGTCTCAATCTTCTTGAGCAAGTGAGCGTCAACAAACGGACCTTTTTTAACTGAACGTGCCATATTTATCTACCCCTTAAACCTTAAAGCGACGACGCACAATCATGCCGCTGGTGCGCTTGTTGCGACGTGTGCGGAAACCCTTGGCCGGCACACCCCACGGACTGACCGGGTGACGACCGGCAGCAGTCTTGCCCTCACCACCACCATGCGGGTGATCCACCGGATTCATGACCACACCGCGAACAGTCGGACGAACGCCGCGCCAACGCATGGCACCGGCCTTGCCGATAGAACGCAGACTGTGCTCGGAATTACCCACTTCGCCCAGCGTTGCCTTGCAATCAATATGTACTTTGCGTATCTCACCGGAGCGCAAACGCAATTGCGCGTAACTGCCTTCACGAGCCAGCAGTTGCACCGAGGTACCAGCAGAACGCGCCAACTGCGCGCCCTTGCCCGGCAACATTTCGATGCAATGTATGGTCGAGCCGACCGGAACGTTGCGCAACGGCAACGCATTGCCCGGCTTGATCGGCGCTTCAGAACCGCTCACCAGGGTTGTACCTGCCGCAACACCCTTGGGTGCGATGATGTAGCGACGCTCACCATCCACATAGCACAGCAAAGCCAGGTTAGCACTGCGGTTTGGATCATATTCCAGACGCTCTACTGTCGCGGGAATACCATCTTTGTCGCGCTTGAAGTCAACCAGGCGGTAATGCTGCTTGTGGCCACCGCCCATATGACGGGTGGTAATGTGCCCATTATTGTTACGGCCTGCTGTTTTGGTCTTTTTTTCCAGCAACGAAGCAATTGGCTTGCCTTTATGCAGGTCATGATTGACCACACGCACTACCGCGCGTTGGCCAGGGGTTGTTGGTTTTAGTTTAATCAATGCCATGATGATTATCCTTGCTCGCTAGCAGCAAAATTGATTTCCTGACCGGCAGCCAGGCACACGTAAGCCTTTTTCCAGTCATTGCGACGGCCGAGCACCCGACCACTACGCTTGACCTTGCCCTTGACACAAGCCACCTGCACACTGTCAACATTCACCTTGAACATCATCTCAACGGCAGCTTTAATTTCAGGTTTGGTCGCGTCGGTCGCAACCCGGAAAATTACCTGCTCATTCTTTTCTGCAACATAAGTTGCCTTTTCCGAGATTTGTGGCGCGAGCAAGACGTTCATCAAACGCTCCTTGCTGAATTTCTGGGAGTTCGTTTTTGGGGTACTCATGCGAACATCTCCTCTATTTTTGCGACCGCATTACGCGTCACCAAAACATTTGGGAAACGCACCAGGCTGACCGGATCAGCCTGATTGGCTTCCAGCACCAGCACGTTAGGCAAATTGCGCGATGACAGATACAGGTTCTCATCAATGCTGTCGGTGATGATCAACAGACGAAAGAGTTTGGTATCCACGCCCAGCCCTTTTATCTTTTGGGCCAGCAATTTTGTTTTTGGCGAATCAACTGTCAGGCTATCCACAACGACTAGACGGTTTTCACTAACCAACCTGGACAAGATAGACGCGTAACCAGCCCGATACATCTTGCGATTGACTTTTTGCGTGTAATTTTCTTCTGCAGTGTTCGGGAATATCTTGCCGCCACCACGCCACAAAGGACTGGATGCCATACCGGCACGCGCACGTCCCGTACCCTTTTGCTTGAAAGGTTTGCGAGTACTCTTGGCGATCTCACTGCGCCCTTTTTGCTTGCTGTTCCCGGCTCGGGCGTTTGCCTGGTAGGCCGTAATCAGCTGATGGACCAGATCCTCGTTGTATTCGCGGCCAAACAACTCGTCCGAAGCTTTCAGATTCGCGCTTGACTGACCCTTATCATTAATGACTTTGAGTTCCATTACACACCTGCCTTTACTGCGGGACGAACGATGATGCTGCTGTTGATGCTTCCTGGAACAGCACCCTTTACCAGCAATAATTGACGGGCAACATCAACCCGAACCACCTGCAGATTTTGCACGGTCCGCTGCACGTCTCCCAAGTGGCCGGTCATGCGTTTCCCGGGAAATACGCGGCCCGGATCTTGAGCCATACCAATTGAACCCGGCACGTTATGCGATTTGGAATTGCCGTGCGATGCGCGGCCTGATTTGAAATGGTAACGCTTGATGGTACCGGCATAACCCTTACCTTTGGTTGTGCCCGTTACATCCACGAGTTGGCCGACCTGAAATATCTCGACACTGACCACAGAACCTGCCTGCAGCCCAGCCAATTGTTCAGGGGATACGGTAAATTCTTTCAGTGCACTGCCCGCTTCCACACCCGCCTTCGCGTAGTGTCCGGCGGCAGCTTTGCTGACACGGCCAGGACGGCGCACTCCGTGTGCCAATTGCACAGCAGTGTAGCCATCAGTGCCCGCAGATTTAACCTGAGTGACACGATTGTTGGACACTTCCAGCACAGTCACCGGCAACGAAGAACCGTCATCGGTAAATACGCGGGTCATGCCAATCTTGCGACCGACAAGTCCTAAGCTCATTTTATATTTCCTCTTGTTAAGGGGCTAACTACAATTGGTCAGCCGATTTTTATATTGCCAACTGCTATTACAGACGAAACTGGGTGCAACTCTTACTGCAACTTGATTTCCACATCCACACCGGCCGGCAGATCCAACTTCATCAGCGCATCCACCGTCTTGTCGGTCGGATCAACGATGTCCATCAAACGCAGATGGGTACGGATCTCGAACTGATCTCGCGAAGTCTTGTTGACGTGCGGTGAACGCAGCACATCGAAACGCTCGATCTTGGTTGGCAACGGCACCGGGCCATTCACCACCGCACCGGTACGCTTCGCTGTTTCAACGATACGCGCAGCCGACTGGTCGATCAAACGATAATCAAACGCCTTGAGGCGAATGCGGATTTTTTGACTTTGCATAATCTTCTCTTGCATTTACGCGGCAATGCCGCTAATTAAAGAACGAAATCGCGTGGTTCAGACCAGTGACCTGGACCACGCGAGGGCGCGCATTGTATTCCTACTCAATAATCTTTGCAACCACACCCGCACCGACAGTACGACCGCCTTCGCGAATCGCGAATCGCAAGCCTTCTTCCATCGCGATCGGGTTGATCAGGTTCACCGTGATACTGACGTTGTCCCCAGGCATCACCATCTCGGTTCCGGCCGGCAATTCAACTGCGCCGGTCACGTCGGTGGTGCGGAAGTAGAACTGCGGACGGTAACCCTGGAAGAACGGGGTGTGACGCCCGCCTTCATCTTTGCCCAATACATAAATCTCGGCGGTGAACTTGGTGTGCGGGGTGATCGAACCCGGCTTGGCCAATACCTGGCCGCGCTCGACTTCTTCACGCTTGGTGCCGCGCAGCAATACGCCGACGTTGTCGCCTGCCTGACCCTGGTCAAGCAGCTTGCGGAACATTTCCACGCCGGTGCAGGTGGTCTTGAGTGTTGGCTTGATCCCGACGATCTCGAGTTCTTCGCCAACCTTGACGATGCCGCGCTCGATACGGCCGGTTACCACGGTGCCGCGACCGGAGATGGAGAATACGTCTTCTACCGGCATCAGGAAGGCGCCATCCAGCGCGCGCTTCGGCTCGGGGATGTAGCTGTCGAGTGCGTCGGCCAGACGGAAGATGGCCGGTTCGCCGATGTCGCTTTGGTCGCCCTGCAATGCCTTCAGTGCCGAACCCTTGATGATGGGAATGTCGTCGCCGGGAAAGTCGTACTTGGAGAGCAGTTCGCGCACTTCCATCTCGACCAGCTCCAGCAGCTCTTCGTCGTCGACCATGTCGCATTTGTTCAGGAAGACCACGATGTAAGGCACGCCAACCTGGCGTGCCAGCAGGATGTGCTCGCGGGTTTGCGGCATCGGGCCGTCGGCTGCGGAGCAGACCAGGATCGCGCCGTCCATCTGCGCGGCGCCGGTGATCATGTTCTTGATGTAGTCGGCGTGGCCCGGGCAGTCTACGTGCGCGTAATGGCGCTTGGCAGTTTCGTATTCGACGTGTGCGGTGTTGATGGTAATGCCGCGCGCCTTTTCTTCCGGTGCCGCATCAATCTGGTCATAGCCTTTGGCTTCGCCGCCAAACTTCTTGGCCAACACGGTCGTGATCGCCGCAGTCAGCGTGGTCTTGCCGTGATCCACGTGGCCTATCGTGCCTACGTTGACGTGCGGTTTGGTGCGCTCAAATTTGCTCTTTGCCATGATTAATATCCCTCAATCAAATCTAAAAAATTATTTCTTGTTCATTATCGCTTCAGCGACATTCTTCGGTGCTTCGGAATAGTGCTTGAATTCCATCGTATAAGTCGCACGACCCTGGGTTGCCGAACGCAACGCGGTAGAATACCCAAACATTTCCGCCAACGGCACTTCAGCCTTGACCACTTTGCTGCCACCCGCCATATCGTCCATGCCCTGCACCATGCCGCGACGCGAGGACAGATCGCCCATCACCGTGCCGGTGTAATCTTCCGGCGTTTCCACCTCGACCGACATCATCGGCTCGAGCAGAACCGGACTGGCTTTGCGCATACCATCCTTGAACGCCATCGAAGCCGCCATCTTGAAGGCATTTTCATTGGAATCCACATCATGGTATGAGCCGTCGAACAGGGTGACCTTGACATCCACCACCGGGAAGCCTGCCAACACGCCGTTAGGCAATGTTTCACGCAGGCCCTTTTCGACTGCGGGGATGAATTCACGGGGAACCGAGCCGCCCTTGATCGCATCGACAAACTCGAAGCCCTTGCCCGTCTCGTTTGGCTCCATCTTAAGCCAGACATGACCATACTGACCTCGGCCGCCGGACTGCTTGACGAACTTGCCTTCGATCTCGACCGGCTTCCTGATCGCTTCGCGGTAAGCCACTTGAGGAGCGCCCACATTGGCTTCCACACCGAATTCGCGCTTCATGCGATCAACCAGGATTTCCAAATGCAATTCGCCCATGCCGGAAATGATGGTCTGACCGGACTCTTCGTCGGTGCGCACACGGAACGACGGATCTTCCTGCGCCAGACGATTCAGCGCGAGCCCCATCTTTTCCTGGTCAACCTTGGTCTTGGGTTCAACCGCCACGTGAATCACCGGCTCAGGGAATATCATGCGCTCCAGGATGATTTCCTTGGTTGGGTCGCACAGGGTATCGCCTGTAGTGGCTTCTTTAAGACCTACCGCGGCGGCGATGTCACCGGCAAAAACCTCCTTGATTTCCTCCCGCTCATTGGCATGCATCAGCAGGATACGGCCGATACGTTCTTTTTTCCCTTTAATCGGGTTATAGATTGTGTCACCAGACTTGAGCATTCCCGAGTAAACACGGAAGAAAATCAATTGCCCCACAAACGGGTCGGTCATAATCTTGAAAGCCAAACCAGCAAAAGGCTCATCGTCAGCAGCCCTACGCTCGCCTATGGTGCCATCCGCCAATTCACCCTTCACCGGCGGAATATCAGTTGGCGCCGGCATATAATCGATCACCGCGTCCAGCATGGCTTGCACGCCCTTGTTCTTGAACGCCGAGCCGCACATCATCGGAACGATCTCGCTGGCAATGGTGCGGATACGCAGGCACTTCTTGATATCCGCTTCGGACAAGTCGCCCTCTTCAAGGTACTTGTTCATCATCTCTTCGGATGCTTCGGCGGCGCTTTCCACCATCTTTTCCCGCCATTCATTGGCTTTGGCAACCAGATCGGCAGGGATATCACGCAGTTCGAAATTCATTCCCTGCGAAGCCTCGTCCCAATAGATTGCCTTCATGCGCACCAGATCTACCACACCCTCGAATTTTTCTTCTGCTCCAATGGGTATTTGAATAGGAACCGGGTTGGCGTGCAAACGCGTACGCATTTGGTCGTAAACCTTGAAGAAGTTCGCGCCCTGGCGATCCATCTTGTTCACGAACGCCAAACGCGGCACGCGGTATTTGTTGGCTTGGCGCCAAACCGTTTCGGATTGCGGCTGGACGCCACCCACGGCGCAATACACCATACAGGCTCCGTCGAGAACACGCATGGAACGCTCTACCTCGATGGTAAAGTCCACGTGGCCGGGAGTATCGATGATGTTGATACGATGCTCCGGCAGAGACTTGTCCATCCCTTTCCAAAAGCAAGTGGTCGCAGCTGAGGTAATAGTGATTCCCCGCTCCTGCTCTTGCTCCATCCAGTCCATGATAGCGGCGCCGTCATGGACTTCGCCGATCTTGTGACTGACACCGGTATAGAACAGGACTCGCTCCGTAGTGGTGGTCTTGCCTGCGTCGATATGCGCGCTGATACCGATGTTGCGATAACGCTCAATGGGGGTTTTACGTGCCACGGTAGATGCCTAACTATGAATTATATTGGTAAATGCTTGGGATTGAATCCGCTGCAGCCCGATCGGAATTCCTATCCGATCAGAAACGGAAATGCGAAAACGCCTTGTTAGCCTCAGCCATACGGTGAACTTCCTCGCGTTTTTTCACTGCGCCACCGCGACCCTCGGACGCATCGATCAACTCGCCAGCCAGACGCATACCCATGGATTTTTCGCCGCGTTTGCGCGCAAAATCCTTCAGCCAGCGCATGCCCAATGCAATGCGGCGGGACGGGCGCACCTCGACCGGCACTTGGTAGTTTGCTCCGCCGACACGACGGCTTTTTACCTCGACCTGGGGCTTGACATTGGTCAGCGCCAAATTGAAAACCTCGATCGGATCCTTGCTGGTCTTCTTGACGATCTGCTCCAGCGCGCCGTACAGGATACGTTCGGCCACCGATTTCTTGCCGGCAGTCATCAATACATTAACGAACTTGGACAGATCCTGGTTACCGAACTTTGGATCGGGCAGAATTTCGCGTTTAGGGACTTCTCTACGTCTTGGCATATCAACCTCGAATGAATTCTTAAAATTAAGCTAGCTATATTACCGTTGGAAATTAAGCTTTTTTGGCGCGCTTCGAACCATACTTGGAACGACCCTGCTTGCGATCTTTCACGCCGGCCGTATCCAGACTTCCGCGCACCATGTGATAACGCACACCCGGCAAATCCTTTACACGCCCCCCGCGCAGCAGCACCACCGAGTGCTCCTGCAAATTATGACCCTCGCCGCCGATATAGCTGATCACCTCGAAGCCATTGGTCAAACGCACCTTGGCCACTTTACGCAGCGCGGAGTTTGGCTTTTTCGGCGTCGTAGTATAGACACGCGTACAAACACCCCGCTTTTGCGGAGAACCGGCCAGCGCCGGCACTTTGCTCTTTTCTACAATCGCTACACGCGGCTTACGGATCAACTGGTTAATGGTTGGCATTTTTTATACTTCCTAAAATAATTCTGCAATTTCTAAATATCAAAAAACAAAACACCGTCGCAGCAATTCGCAATAACTTCATCTGCTGCGACGGAAAAAAGGTTGCGAATTCTAGAGAGAAACCCCGGAAGTGTCAAGCAATTCGCCTAATCCGACCGCGTCCCCTTCCTGCAGTTCGCGCCCTTCACCCATATCGATTCCCAAACGCTGCTTGCGACGAGTCACATGATAGGCCAGTCCGGTTCCTGCCGGAATCAAACGACCGACAATGACGTTCTCTTTTAGTCCGCGCAAATCGTCTCGCTTGCCCATGATCGCCGCTTCGGTCAACACGCGCGTGGTTTCCTGGAAGGAAGCGGCGGAAATAAACGAGTCGGTGGACAGCGATGCCTTGGTGATTCCGAGCAGGACATCGACAAAGCTTGCCGGGTTTTTCTTGTCAGCAAACATTTTTTCGTTTTCTATCAACAAGTCAGCACGCTCAACCTGTTCACCCGTAATGAACCGCGTATCGCCCACATCGGTGATCTGCACACGGCGCAACATCTGGCGCACGATCACCTCGATATGTTTGTCACTGATCTTCACGCCTTGCAAGCGATACACCTCTTGCACTTCATCGGTGATGTAACGCGCCAGTGCCGGCACGCCCAGCAAACGCAGGATGTCATGCGGGTCGGCCGGACCGTCCACAATCATCTCGCCCTGGTTAACTACCTGGCCGTCATGTGCCAGCACATGCTTTTCCTTCGGAATCAGGAATTCATTGGCCACGCCATCCACATCGGTGATCACCAGGCGCTGTTTGCCCTTGGTATCCTTGCCAAACGAGACCGTGCCGGTACATTCAGCCAGCATGCCCGCATCCTTGGGTATACGCGCCTCGAACAGTTCGGCTACACGCGGCAGACCGCCGGTGATGTCGCGCGTCTTGCTGCTTTCCTGCGGGATACGCGCCAGCACATCGCCCACACCCACCAACTGGCCGTCCTCGACGGTGATGATAGAGCCGGTCTGGAAGGTAACGCTGACCGCTGTCTCGGTGCCGGTCAATTTGACTTCATTGCCCGACTTGTCGAACAGGCGCACCATTGGGCGGACACCCTTGCTTTGCGCGGTGGACCGTTTTGGATCGATCACCACCAGCGTGGACAGTCCGGTCACCTCATCAATCTGCTTGGCAACGGTTGCGCCTTCTTCGACGTTCTGGAAGCTCACCGTACCGGCATACTCCGTGATGATCGGACGGGTATGCGGATCCCATGTTGCCAGGACCACACCTGCTCTCACATTGTCGCCCTGCTTTATAGTCAATGTCGCGCCATAGGGCACTTTGTGACGCTCACGCTCGCGGCCGTGATCGTCGACGATGATCACCTCGGCACTACGAGCCACCACGATCACTTCACCGCGCACAGTGGTCACCACACGCATGTTCGCACTGTATTTCAATTCGCCGTTGGATTTGCTTTCGACCTGGCTGGCCACGACCGTACGCGAAGCAGCTCCGCCGATGTGGAAGGTACGCATGGTCAATTGGGTACCGGGTTCACCGATGGATTGAGCTGCGATAACACCGACTGCCTCCCCGGTATTCACCATACCTCCGCGACCCAGATCCCGGCCATAGCACTTGGCACACAAACCAAAACGCGTTTCGCAACTCAACGGGGTGCGCACGCGCACTTCGTCTACACCCAGTGTCTCGATGCGCTCGACCGCCGCCTCATCCAGCAGGGTGCCAGCCTCGTAAAGCGTTTCGCCGCTTTCCGGATTGACCACATCGGCGCTGACTACGCGACCGAGGATACGCTCGCTCAATGCCTCGATGACTTCACCGCCCTCCACCATGGCTTTCATAGCCGTGCCATTGGTCGTTCCGCAGTCATCTTCTATCACCACCAAATCCTGGGTCACGTCCACCAGACGACGCGTGAGATAACCGGAATTCGCGGTCTTCAACGCGGTATCAGCCAGGCCTTTGCGCGCACCGTGTGTTGAGATGAAGTATTGCAGCATGTTCAACCCTTCGCGGAAATTCGCGGTAATCGGGGTCTCGATGATCGAGCCGTCAGGCTTGGCCATCAGTCCGCGCATCCCGGCCAACTGGCGTATCTGCGCAGCCGAACCACGCGCACCGGAGTCAGCCATCATGTAGATGGAGTTGAATGACTCCTGCATCACCGGTTTGCCCTTGACCATGAGTGGTTCACCCGTAACACGATCAACCACTGGCTCGCTGCCCAGCTGTTCCATCATGGCCTTGGCCACGATGTCGCCGGTGCGCCCCCAGATGTCCACCACCTTGTTGTAACGCTCGCCATCGGTGACCAGACCGGAGGTGTACTGTGTATAAATTTCCTTGACTTCCCTTTCGGCAGAACCGATCAGTTCATTCTTCTGCAGCGGCATCAACATGTCATCCACTGAAATCGATATCCCGGCGCGAGTCGCGTAGGTGAATCCGGTGTACATCAGCTTGTCCGCCATGATCACGGTGTCGCGCAGACCGCACTGGCGGAAGCTGGCGTTGATCAAACGCGAAATCTCCTTCTTCTTGAGCGTCTTGTTGATCAAGGCAAAAGGAAGGCCGGCCGGCAGCACTTCGGACAGCAAGGCCCGGCCTACCGTGGTTTCGTGGCGCACCAATTTTTCTACCGCCACCCCCGATTCGTCATTCTGCACTTCCTTCAGGCGCACGATTACCTTGGCCTGCAGTTCCACTTCGCGAGTCTCGTAAGCGCGCGACACCTCGGCGATGTTGGCGAACATCGAACCTTCGCCCAATGCGCCCACCTTTTCGCGTGTCATATAGTAAAGACCCAGCACGATATCCTGCGACGGGACGATGATCGGTTCGCCGTTGGCAGGTGAAAGCACATTATTGGATGCCAGCATCAGGGTACGGCACTCCATTTGCGCTTCCAGCGACAACGGTACGTGCACCGCCATCTGGTCGCCGTCAAAGTCGGCGTTGAATGCGGAGCAGACCAGCGGATGCAACTGGATCGCCTTGCCTTCGATCAGTATCGGCTCGAACGCCTGGATACCCAGGCGGTGCAGGGTCGGCGCACGGTTCAACATCACCGGATGCTCGCGTATCACCTCTTCAAGGATGTCCCACACGATCGGTTCTTCCGATTCCACCATGCGCTTGCTGGCCTTGATCGTAGTTGCAAGGCCCATTGCCTCGAGGCGGCTGAATATGAACGGCTTGAACAATTCCAGCGCCATCTTCTTGGGCAGGCCGCACTGATGCAATTTCAATTGCGGGCCCACCACGATCACCGAACGGCCGGAATAGTCGACGCGCTTGCCCAACAGGTTCTGGCGGAAACGACCGCTCTTGCCCTTGATCATGTCGGCCAGGGATTTCAGCTGGCGCTTGTTCGCGCCGGTCATCGCCTTGCCGCGGCGACCGTTGTCCAGCAGCGAATCAACCGCCTCCTGCAGCATGCGCTTTTCGTTGCGCACGATGATATCCGGCGCCTTCAATTCCAGCAGCCGGCGCAAACGATTGTTGCGGTTGATCACGCGACGATACAGGTCATTCAGGTCGGAAGTCGCGAAACGGCCTCCGTCCAGAGGAACCAGCGGACGCAATTCCGGCGGCAGTACCGGCAATACAGTCATCACCATCCATTGCGGCTTGATGCCGGATGCGTTGAATGCTTCCAGAACTTTCAGCCGCTTGGCGTATTTCTTGATCTTGGTTTCCGACCCGGTTGCCGCCAATTCGGCGCGTATTGTTTCAATTTCGGCAGTGACATCCAGATTTGCCAGCAAAGCGCGGACACCTTCCGCGCCCATGGTCGCGGAAAATTCATCGCCATATTCTTCGGTCTTGGCGAGATAGTCATCTTCGGACAGCAACTGGCCGCGATTCAGCGGGGTCATGCCGGGTTCGGTCACAACATAGGCTTCGAAGTACAGCACGCGTTCAATGTCGCGCAAGGTCATGTCCAGAACCATACCGAGTCGCGAAGGAAGGGATTTCAGGAACCAAATATGCGCAACCGGACTGGCCAGTTCAATATGCCCCATGCGCTCGCGGCGCACTTTTGACAGCGTGACTTCCACGCCGCATTTCTCGCAGATCACACCGCGATGCTTGAGGCGCTTGTATTTACCGCACAGGCACTCGTAATCCTTGACGGGCCCGAATATCTTGGCGCAGAACAGCCCGTCACGCTCCGGCTTGAAGGTGCGGTAGTTGATGGTTTCCGGCTTTTTCACTTCGCCGTAGGACCATGAACGGATTTTTTCCGGAGAAGCGAGGCCGATCTTGATCGCGTCGAATTCTTCTTTTTGTGTGACCTGTTTAAACAAATCCAATAGTGATTTCATTTGAGACTCCTCAAAATTCAAGATGCAAGGTGAAAGGTGCAAGGTGCAAGGATTTTTCCTGTCCCTTGCCCCTTGTCTCTTGCTTCTGTTTTAGTGACGCACCAGATCCATATCAATCGCCAGGGAACGGATTTCCTTGATGACCACGTTGAATGATTCCGGCATACCGGCATCAATCTTGTGCTCTCCCTTGACGATGCTCTCGTAGACCTTGGTACGTCCAGCCACGTCATCCGACTTGACCGTGAGCATTTCCTGCAGGGTGTAGGCCGCGCCGTACGCTTCCAGCGCCCACACTTCCATTTCACCGAAGCGCTGGCCACCAAACTGCGCCTTGCCGCCCAACGGCTGTTGTGTGACCAGGCTGTATGGGCCGGTGGAACGCGCGTGCATCTTGTCATCAACCAAATGGTGCAGCTTCAGGATGTGCTTGTAGCCGACCGTCACCTTGCGATCGAATGCCTCGCCGGTACGGCCGTCATGGAGCGTGGTCTGGCCCGATGTCGGCAGATCGGCCAGTTCCAGCATGTACTTGATCTCTTCCTCGCTGGCACCATCGAACACCGGTGTCGCAAACGGCACACCCTTCTTCAGGTTACGGCACAATTCGATAATCTCGTCATCATTGAATGCTTCAAGATCGATAGTTTGGCCGTTATGGTGGTTGTATATCTTGCCAAGGAACTTGCGCACTTCGGTGATTTTTGCGTTGGTTTGCAGCATCTCATCGATCTTTTTGCCCAAGCCCTTTGCAGCCCAGCCCAAGTGGGTTTCAAGGATCTGGCCGATGTTCATCCGCGACGGTACGCCGAGAGGATTCAACACCACGTCCACCGGTGTACCATCCGCCATATACGGCATATCCTCCACCGGCACGATGCGCGAAACCACACCCTTGTTGCCGTGACGGCCGGCCATCTTGTCGCCAGGCTGCAGACGACGTTTCACTGCGACATATACCTTGACCATCTTCTGCACCCCGGCCTGCAACTCATCACCCTGGGTCAGCTTCTTCTTCTTCAGCTCGTATGCGGCGTCGAATTCGGCACGCTTCTGCGCCAGACCTTCCTTGACCTGCTCCAACTGAGCGGCCACATCTTCACTGGCGACACGGATATCGAACCAATGGTGAGGCTCAACGCTATGCAGATACTCTTTGGTCAGTTTGGTGCCTTTCGCCAGTTTTTTCGGGCCGCCGTTGGCTACTTTTCCGCTCAACAGCTTTTCCAGCCGTGTAAACACGTCGTCTTCCACGATGCGCATCTGGTCGACCAGATCTTTTTTGTAGCGATTCAACTCGTCATCGATGATCTGCTGGGCGCGTTTGTCGCGCTGCAGCCCTTCGCGAGTAAACACCTGAACATCGATCACGGTACCGGAACTTCCTGTCGATACCCGCAGGCTGGTATCTTTTACGTCCGATGCTTTTTCGCCGAAAATCGCGCGCAGCAGTTTTTCTTCCGGGGTCAGCTGAGTCTCGCCCTTTGGCGTCACTTTGCCCACCAGCACGTCGCCCACCGCGACTTCGGCACCGATATGCACGATGCCGCATTCGTCCAGACGCGCCAATTGGGCTTCAGCCAGATTCGGAATGTCACGGGTGATCTCTTCGGCACCCAGTTTGGTATCGCGGGCGGCGATGGTCAGTTCCTCGATGTGGATGGAAGTGAACCGATCCTGCGCCGAAACGCGCTCGGAAATCAGAATCGAGTCTTCATAGTTGTAGCCGTTCCACGGCATGAACGCGACCAGCATGTTCTGGCCGAGCGCAAGCTCGCCCATGTCGGTCGAGGCGCCATCAGCCACCACGTCGCCGCGCGCGATCACATCACCCACTTTGACCAGCGGCCGCTGGTTGATATTGGTGTTCTGGTTGGAACGGGTATATTTGGTCAGGTTGTAGATATCCACACCGACTTCACCGGCAGTGGTTTCATCGTCGTTGACGCGCACCACGATACGGGCTGCATCCACATAATCGATGCGCCCACCGCGCCAAGCCTGCACGGTCGTGCCGGAGTCCACTGCAACGGTGCGTTCAAGACCGGTCCCTACCAGCGGCTTTTCCGCACGCAGGCAAGGCACAGCCTGGCGCTGCATGTTGGCACCCATCAGGGCACGGTTGGCATCGTCATGCTCCAGGAACGGAATCAGCGAAGCTGCAACCGATACCACCTGTGAAGGCGACACGTCCATGTATTCCATCTGATCCGGTGCCGACAGCACAAATTCGTTGTGATGGCGCGCCGAAACAATATCGTTGGTGAAATGGCCTTTCTTGTCGAGTTCTGCATTCGCCTGCGCGATGGTGAATTTGCCTTCTTCAATCGCCGACAGATAATCGACTTCATCGGACACCTTGCCCTTGGACACCTTGCGGTACGGCGTTTCGATGAAACCGTACTCATTGGTGCGCGCATACAAAGCCAGCGAATTGATCAGGCCGATGTTCGGACCTTCCGGCGTTTCGATCGGGCACACACGGCCATAGTGGGTCGGATGCACGTCGCGAACTTCGAAACCGGCGCGTTCGCGGGTCAGGCCGCCCGGTCCCAGCGCTGAGATACGGCGCTTGTGGGTGATTTCCGACAAAGGATTGGTCTGATCCATGAACTGCGACAGTTGACTGGAACCGAAAAACTCCTTGACTGCCGCCGAAATCGGTTTGGCATTGATCAGGTCATGCGGCATCAGGTTGTCGGTTTCGGCCTGGCCGAGGCGCTCCTTGACCGCGCGCTCTACACGAGCCAGGCCGGCGCGAAACTGGTTTTCGGCCAATTCGCCCACGGCGCGCACGCGACGATTGCCGAGGTGATCGATGTCATCAATCTCGCCGTGTCCATTGCGCAATTCAACCAAAATCTTCACCACCGCAACGATGTCTTCATTGGACAATATTGATGCGCCGGTCAGCTCTTCACGGGCAACGCGCCGATTGAACTTCATCCGACCCACGACTGAAAGATCATAGCGGTCTTCGTTGAAGAACAGGCCGTTGAACAGGTTCTCCACTGCTTCCTCGGTGGGCGGCTCACCGGGGCGCATCATGCGGTATATCGCCACGCGTGCAGTCCATTGATCCGTGGTTTCGTCGGTACGCAGGGTTTGCGAAATAAATGCGCCATGATCCAGATCGTTGGTATATAACGTACTGATTTTCTTGATCCCGGCTTCTTGCAGTGCATGCAACATATCTTCGGTAATTTCGTCATTGGCGTTCGCAATGATTTCGCCGCTTTCCTTGTCCACCACATTTTCCGCAATCACGCGGCCGACCAGAAATTCTTCTGCAACATCAAGCTTGGTAATTCCCGCCTCTTCCATCTCGCGGATATGGCGCACGGTGATGCGCTTATCCTTGGCCACGATGACCTTGCCGGCTTTGCCCAGAATGTCGAAGCGCGCGATATCGCCGCGCAAACGCTCCGGCACCACTTCGAACTGCATGCCCTTCTTGCTCAGATGGAACGCGTCAAATTCGAAGAACATCTTGAGCATGTCTTCATTGCTGTAACCAAGCGAACGCAACAATATGGTGACCGGCATCTTGCGGCGGCGGTCGATACGGAAGTACACGTAGTCCTTCGCGTCGAACTCGAAGTCCAGCCACGAACCGCGGTAAGGAATGATACGCGCGGAAAACAACAGTTTTCCGGAAGAATGGGTCTTGCCGCGATCATGCTCAAAGAACACGCCGGGCGAACGGTGCAACTGCGAAACGATAACGCGCTCGGTACCGTTGATCACGAACGAGCCGGTGTGGGTCATCAGCGGGATTTCTCCCATATAGACTTCCTGCTCCTTGACTTCCTTGACGGTTGGTTTGGACGCTTCCTTGTCCATAATGGTCAGGCGCACGCGTGCGCGCAACGGCGAGGCATAAGTCAGCCCGCGCTGGCGACATTCTTTTACATCAAAAGGTGGCATACCCAACTGGTAGCTGACAAAATCGAGCCGCGCGTTCTTGGAATGGCTGTGAATCGGGAAAATGCCGTTGAAAGCGGCTTGCAGACCATCATTCTTGCGCTGTTCCGGCGGGGTATAAGCCTGCAAAAATGCAGCATAGGATTCCAGCTGGGTGGACAACAGGAATGGAACCGGCAAAGCACCAACACGCTTCGCAAAACTTTTACGGACACGTTTTTTTTCGGTAAAAGAGTAGTTCATATAATCTCCACGATCAAGGGACAACAAAGTTGCAAAGCAGGCATAACCGCGGGTTATGCCGTAACAAAAGACATGGGACAGGCAACATTTTGCGAGCAGCCACTTCGTGGCTTGCCTGCTTGAACCATTTCAGGCTGCCTGGCCGCTGCCTTCTTAAAGCGGCAAAAGGCTGACGGTAAACCGCCAGCCTTTCCACAGCGTAAAACCTTACTTGATTTCGGCAACCGCGCCAGCTTCAATCAGCTGTTTCAATATTGCATCTGCATCAGCCTTGGACACGCCTTCCTTGACAGCCTTGGGCGCGCCATCGACCAGATCCTTGGCTTCCTTCAAACCAAGGCCGGTAATGGTGCGCACCGCCTTGATCGTGTTCACCTTGTTGTCACCGGGGCCCTTGAGCATCACGGTAAACTCGGTTTGTTCAGCAGCAGCAGCAGCGCCCGCGCCAGCGGCAGGTCCGGCAACTGCGACTGCGGCTGCAGACACGCCGAATTTTTCTTCCATTTGCTTGATCAGATCGGACAATTCCAGCACCGTCATCTTGGCAATTACGTCCATTACTTCAGCATTAGTTGCAGACATGTTGTTCTCCTAGTTCAGTTAATTCGAAAATATTAAGCGGCAGTTGCGGCTTCGTTCTTGTCGCGGATCGCAGCCAGGGTACGAACAAACTTTGCAGTTGTCGCATTCATGGTTGCCATCAGTTGCGCAATCAACTCGTCGCGGCTTGGTGTAGCGGCTAGCACAGCGACTTGCTCCACGGACATCAGTGAACCACTCATTGCGCCGGCCTTGATCACCAGCTTGTCATTGGTTTTGGCAAAATCAAACACCACTTTTGCCGCGGCGACTGCATCAGCACTCATGCTATACACAAGAGGGCCAACCATTTTTTCAGCCAGCGCTTCAAAAGGCGTTCCTTGAACCGCGCGTCGAGCCAGGGTATTTTTCAACACATGGAAATACACACCCGATTTGCGGGCAGTGGCACGCAGCCTGGTGATATCAGCAACCTGGATGCCACGGTATTCTGCCAAGACGATAGTTTGAGCCTGTGCCACTTGCGCACTAACTTCCGCTACCACGGCTTGCTTTTCTTGCAGATTAAGACTCAAGTCTTCCTCCAGTATCCGGAATGCACTCGCGTACATTCCATCGTTTACAACAGCGACCATGAGCCAGGAAAACAGCAATTCCCGCTCGCGGACACACCATCTACGGGGGAATCGGGAGATAATAGACAGGGGCTGGAGGAAAATAATTCCAAACCCCATCAATTACCCGCCGAACATTAAGCCTGCCGGCTCCACCGGTCTTGGATGCTGCATACCCGCCAGCAGTCCAAAAACATATGCCGACGAGAAATCTTCTCGCCGACAAATCCAAATCTTTGCAAATCAGCCCGCGATTAAACTGGCCTGCTCAACACGAACGCCCGCACCCATGGTGCTGGATAGTGAAACCTTCTTCAGGTAAACCCCTTTGGAAGCCGCCGGCTTTGCCTTGTTCAGCGCATCAACCAGCGCAAGCAGGTTTTCACGCAACGCATCAGGCGCGAACGAAGCGCGCCCGATGGTGCATTGCACGATACCGTTCTTGTCGGTACGGTACTGCACCTGACCCGCCTTGGCATTCTTGACCGCACCCGCCACATCGGCTGAAACCGTGCCAACCTTGGGGTTGGGCATCAACCCGCGCGGACCGAGAATCTGCCCCAACTGACCAACCAAACGCATTGCGTCCGGACTGGCGATCAGCACGTCAAAATCCAGATTGCCGCCCTTGATTGATTCGGCCAGATCGTCGAAACCGACAATGTCCGCACCGGCTGCCTTGGCTTCTTCAGCCTTGGCACCTTGCGCGAACACTGCGACGCGCATAGTCTTACCGGTTCCCTTGGGCAGCACGACCGAACCGCGCACCAATTGATCCGACTTCTTCGCATCGACGCCGAGGTTGATCGCGACATCGATGGATTCGTCAAACTTGGCTACGGCATTTTCCTTGACCAGGTTCAGCGCATCATTCAGTGGATACAGCTTGTTGCGGTCGACCTTGGCCGCAATTGCTTTATATCGTTTGGAGATCATGTTATACGCCCTCCACTGTAATGCCCATGCTGCGGGCACTTCCGGCGATGGTTCGCACTGCGGCGTCCATGTCGTTAGCCGTTAGATCGGGCATCTTGGTCGTTGCGATTTCTTCCGCCTGCTTGCGGGTCAACTTGCCCACTTTGTCGGTATGAGGTGTTTTGCTGCCCTTTTGAATACCTGCGGCCTTCTTGATCAGAATGCTCGCGGGCGGGGTCTTCATGATGAAGGTGAAGCTCTTGTCCGCAAAAGCGGTGATCACCACCGGAATTGGCAAACCCGGTTCAACACCCTGAGTTTGCGCATTGAACGCCTTGCAGAACTCCATGATATTCAGCCCGCGCTGACCCAATGCAGGGCCAATAGGCGGACTTGGATTTGCCTTGCCAGCAGGCACTTGCAGCTTGATGTAGCCGACAACTTTCTTTGCCATGTTACTACTCCTTATCAGTGGGTTTAACGCATACCGCTTGATACTCCGGCACGCTCCCCGTTAGAAACAACTGCTACCGTACTTCCTCAATCTTTAAAGCTAGGCCTTTTCCACCTGGCCGAAATCCAGCTCTACCGGTGTCGAACGGCCAAAAATGGTCACCGCAACACGTATCTTGTTCTTGTCGTAATTAACATCCTCAACCGAACCGTTAAAGTCGGTGAACGGACCCTCCTTGACGCGCACCAATTCACCAACCTCGAACAACACCTTGGGCCTCGGCTTTTCAACGCCGGCCTGCATCTGCTGCATGATGTTCTGCACTTCTTTTTCGCTGATTGGCGTTGGTTTCATCGCCGAACCACCCAGAAAACCGGTCACCTTGGGTGTACTTTTCACCAAGTGCCAGCTTTCGTCAGTCATTTCCATCTCCACCAGCACATACCCGGGGAAAAACTTGCGTTCGGATATGCTTTTTTGTCCTGATTTCAGTTCCACCACCTCTTCGACCGGAACCAGAATCTGGCCAAATTTGTCTTGCATACCTTCGCGCTGGATACGTTCCAGTAACGTGCGTTGCACGCTTTTCTCAAACTGCGAGTACGTATGGACAACATACCAATGCATAGCCATTACTCACCCCGTCCCATTATCTTGTTCACCACGACCATGAGACTGGCATCCACAGCCCACAAAAATAGCGCCATCGTAATCGCGAAGGCGATCACCACTGCAGTGGTCTGGATGGTTTCCTTGCGCGTCGGCCAAACTACGCGCTTCGCCTCGGCAACGGAATCCCTGCCGAAAGCAAAAAAGCGCCTGCCCGGTTCACTGGTCCAAGCCACGCCCGCTGCCAACAACAAACCAACCAGCACCGATACCACCCTGAGCACTGACGGACTGTCCTGCAAGTAGTAGTAGCCTGCGATGCCTGCTGCAACCAGCAACAGGGCTATGACCAATTTTATTTTGTCTACCATGCGCGATTATTCCGATTAACTTTAATAACTTGTTTTCTGGCAGGCCAGGAGGGTCTCGAACCCCCAACCCTCGGTTTTGGAGACCGATACTCTACCAATTGAGCTACTGGCCTAAAAATATAGCCGTCAGTTTTCAGTCGCCGACCGTTAGTTGATTCCACCCTCAGACAGAAACTGCCTTGACTAACGACCAAGCTCTAATAACCAACGACTAAGTTACTCAATAATCTTTGCAACCACACCTGCACCGACAGTACGACCGCCTTCGCGAATCGCGAAGCGCAAGCCTTCTTCCATCGCGATCGGGTTGATCAGGTTCACCGTGATACTGACGTTGTCCCCAGGCATCACCATCTCGGTCCCGGCCGGCAATTCAACTGCGCCGGTCACGTCGGTGGTGCGGAAGTAGAACTGCGGACGGTAACCCTGGAAGAACGGGGTGTGACGCCCGCCTTCATCTTTGCCCAATACATAAATCTCGGCGGTGAACTTGGTGTGCGGGGTGATCGAACCCGGCTTGGCCAATACCTGGCCGCGCTCGACTTCTTCACGCTTGGTGCCGCGCAGCAATACGCCGACGTTGTCGCCTGCCTGACCCTGGTCAAGCAGCTTGCGGAACATTTCCACGCCGGTGCAGGTGGTCTTGAGTGTTGGCTTGATCCCGACGATCTCGAGTTCTTCGCCAACCTTGACGATGCCGCGCTCGATACGGCCGGTTACCACGGTGCCGCGACCGGAGATGGAGAATACGTCTTCTACCGGCATCAGGAAGGCGCCATCCAGCGCGCGCTTCGGCTCGGGGATGTAGCTGTCGAGTGCGTCGGCCAGACGGAAGATGGCCGGTTCGCCGATGTCGCTTTGGTCGCCCTGCAATGCCTTCAGTGCCGAACCCTTGATGATGGGAATGTCGTCGCCGGGAAAGTCGTACTTGGAGAGCAGTTCGCGCACTTCCATCTCGACCAGCTCCAGCAGCTCTTCGTCGTCGACCATGTCGCATTTGTTCAGGAAGACCACGATGTAAGGCACGCCAACCTGGCGTGCCAGCAGGATGTGCTCGCGGGTTTGCGGCATCGGGCCGTCGGCTGCGGAGCAGACCAGGATCGCGCCGTCCATCTGCGCGGCGCCGGTGATCATGTTCTTGATGTAGTCGGCGTGGCCCGGGCAGTCTACGTGCGCGTAATGGCGCTTGGCAGTTTCGTATTCGACGTGTGCGGTGTTGATGGTAATGCCGCGCGCCTTTTCTTCCGGTGCCGCATCAATCTGGTCATAGCCTTTGGCTTCGCCGCCAAACTTCTTGGCCAACACGGTCGTGATCGCCGCAGTCAGCGTGGTCTTGCCGTGATCCACGTGGCCTATCGTGCCTACGTTGACGTGCGGTTTGGTGCGCTCAAATTTGCTCTTTGCCATGATTTTTCCTTAAGATCAATGTCAAACGTTAATAATAAAAACAATACTCTGAATATCCCACGAAACAATACGCCACTAAAATACCTGGTGCCCATGGCGAGAATCGGACTCGCGACCTCTCCCTTACCAAGGGAGTGCTCTACCACTGAGCCACATGGGCAGACATACAAACTGGAGCGGGTGAAGGGAATCGAACCCTCGTCGTAAGTTTG
>Ga0307377_10000814_pt1 | contig 41321 bp, 33 predicted proteins | sample TR3MG_FD_202535 | JGI IMG/M metagenome (GOLD analysis project Ga0307377, IMG submission 202535) | Soil microbial communities from Risofladan, Vaasa, Finland - TR-3 | ecosystem: Environmental > Terrestrial > Soil > Coastal area > Acid sulfate soil | place: Finland: Risofladan, Vaasa | collected...
TGGCTCGTCGGCCCCTTCTTGTACTTGCCGAGGTAGTCCATGGCGCCGGCGATCAGCGGGTAGGTGGGACCCGACTGGGAGGGATCGTTCATGCCGAGCATCCCCTGGAACCGGGGCTGGGACAACTGGGCCCAGGCGGAGGGCAGCTGGTCGGCAGAAATCTGCGCCGAGTCGTAGCAGAGGGCACCGGTGACGGTCATGCTCGCCGGGGTGAAGCTCCGGTCGGCCGGGATATTGGCCTTGCCCAGGGCGTTGAACGATACCGCGGGGACGCTGTTCTTCACCAGCATGTGCTTCAGATCGAGCGCCGCGAAGGCCGTGGCGCCGTCAACCCACAGCACCCCCCACTTGGGGTGGTTGCCCTCGGCCTGGATCTGCTGGAGGAGGGGGCCAGTGGAGTTGTCATTCAAGGTCACGGGGAATCCGGGGTGCGTGGCGTTGTATGCCTTCACCACGGCCGAGTCGTAACCCTGGGCGGAATAGACAACCAGAGTAGGGCCTTGGGCCGCGTTCGCCGAGACGGCCGACAGCGTGGATAAGGACAGTGAGGCAAGTGCGGCCGCGAGGACCACGGTGGTGATCCTTGAGCGGAACGCACCTCGGGCAATGGTGGAAAGTGTCATGACTGCTGTTTAAGCGCGCCAGGTTAACCACGCGTGAAGTCACCCGGGCCACAGAATGAAATCTCCGCGCCCTTCGCGTGACGTTCTCGACAACGGACGGGACGCTGACCTCGTACGGTGACGCCGTTCTCAGCGGTCGCGGCGGCGCAGTTCGTCCTCCACCGCCGCGGGATCGAGTCCTCGACTCCGCAGCAACATCAGGGTATGGAACCAGAGGTCGGCCGCTTCGCTCACCACGCGTTCATCGCTCTCACTGAGCGCGGCGACCGCCAGCTCGACAGCCTCCTCGCCCACCTTGCGGGCAATCTTCGCGGTGCCCTCCTCCAGCAATTCGACGACATACGAGCTCTCGGAACCGGACTCCTCACGCCGCAGGATCTTGCGCCAGAGCCACGGCGTGAAACACGAGGTCGCCCCGTCGTGACAGGTCGGTCCGTCGGGATTGGCCCGCACCAGCACCGCATCGTCGTCACAGTCCGGCAGGACCTCGACGACCCGCAAAGTGTTTCCCGATGACTCCCCCTTCTTCCACAGCCGCTGGCGCGAGCGCGAATAGAAGTGGACGAGACCCGACGACCGGGTGAGGGCTAGCGCCTCCTCGTCCATCCACCCGAGCATCAGCACTCGTCCCGTGACGTCGTCTTGCACAATCGCCGCACGAAGTTGTCCGCTCATCGACGCTCCTTCAGGGGACGCAGTTTGATCCCAAGACTTTCTATCTCACGGCGAAGCCCCGGGAGTCCGGCCGGATTCTCGTGCACGATCGACGCCACCAGGGCGGCGTCGGCCACGCGCAGGGCTGCGGCCACGTGGGCGGCGGAACCCGCACCGCCCGACGCGATGACCGGGATCGATACGGCGTCACGGACGGCTCGAGTCAGATCGAGGTCGAAACCCATCCGCCGCCCGTCGCACCGGATCGAAGTGAGCAGGATCTCGCCCGCCCCGCGTTCGGCCGCCTCGACGGCCCACGCGATGGTCGGCGTCTGGGTGGCGACCCGCCCACCGTGGGTGTGGACGACGCCGTCGCCGGCGTCGATCGCCACCACCACCGCCTGGCTGCCGTACCGGTCGGCGATGGCGGTGATGAGTGCCGGGTCGGCGAGGGCCGCCGAGTTGAGCGATACCCGGTCCGCACCCGATTCGATGATCCGGGTGGCGTCGGCGACACTGCGGACGCCACCACCGACGGTGAAGGGTATCTCGAGGACATCGGCCACTTGGGCGACGACGGCCGTCATCGTGACCGCGTCATCGGGGGTGGCCGAAATGTCGAGGAACACCAATTCGTCTGCACCGCCGTCGCTATAGAACTTCGCGAGTTCGACGGGATCGCCCACGTCACGAAGACCCACGAAGCTGACGCCCTTCACCACCCGCCCGTGGGAGACATCGAGGCAGGGGATCAGGCGCGCGAGAGGCATTGGTCCAGAAAGGAGAGTCCCGCGTCGCCGCTCTTCTCCGGGTGGAATTGGACGCCAAGGAATGAACCGTGTTGGACGGCCACCGTGATCGAGTCCGAGGTCGCGATGGCGTCGGACGACTCACAGGCGTAGGAGTGGGCGAAGTAGTAGGCCTCACCCCAGGGTTCGACGATCGCCCAGCCGAGGCGGGGCACCCGTTCCGTCGTGAGTCGCCGGACGTGGCCCTCCAGAAGTCCGAGGCCCTCAACACCGCCGTCTTCCTCGCTCGACTCCATGGCCAACTGCATCCCCAGGCAGATGCCGAGCATGGGCTTGCCCTCGTCGAAGCGGGCGCGTAGCGCCGAGACGGCACCGGTGACGGTCATGTGCTCCATCGCACTGCGGGCCGAGCCCACGCCGGGCAGAATCAAGAACTCGGCATTCACGATGTCACGAGGGTCGCCACTCACCAGGCTGGTGTGGCCCAGGTGCGTGAGGGCCGCGCGCACGGATCGGGTATTGCCCGCTCCGTAATCGACGACGACGACGTCGCTCACAGCGATCCTTTGGTGGACCGCACCAACGATCCGTCACGGGTCATCGCCTGGGCGAGGGCACGCCCGACGGCCTTGAAGGCCGCCTCGGCGACGTGGTGTGCGTTCTGACCCGAGGCGGTCACGTGCAGCGTGATGCGCGCCGTCTGGGCCAGCGACTCGAAGGCGTGCGCCGCCATCCCGGGATCGGGGTCGATCGAGATGTTCGCGGTGGCCCGGCCCGAGAGGTCCACGACGGCGTGGGCGATGGCCTCGTCCATCGGGACGCGGGCCTCGCCGTAACGCGTGAGGCCGCGTCGGTCACCGAGTGCCTGGTCGAGAGCCTCGCCGAACGTCCGCATCATGTCCTCGACCGTGTGGTGGTCACCGGTCTCCAGGTCGCCGACCCCCTCCAAACGGAGGTCCATGCCGCCGTGGAATGCCAACTGCTGGAGCATGTGATCGTAGAAGCCAGCGCCGGTGTTGACGTACACGCGGCCCTCGCCGGGTACCCGCAGACGAACCGTGAGCAGGGTTTCGGCGGTGGCTCGGCGGTGGCGGACATCGGCCGGCGCCAGCGGCTCCCCCTTGAGTACGTGACGCAGTGCACCGAGCAACACGTCGTCGTCGAGTTCGTCGCGCACGCTGATGCGTAACCCCCCGGGATAAGCCCGAACGATGACGCCGAGTGGCATCAACGCGCGCACGAGGTTCTCGGGATCCTCCATCGGAATGAACAGGAAGTTGGTGAAGGACGGTACCGGAACGAGCCCCAAGGCCGTCAGCGCCTCGGTCATTCGTTGTCGTTCCGCGATGGGGCCCGAGACGTCGAGTGGTGTCGACAAGGCAGTGAGGGCCAGCGACGCCGACAGTGACGACACGGAGAGGGGGGCCTGACGAGACGTGATGATGGCCGTGGTCTCGGGGCTGGCGATGGAGTATCCGACCCGGGCTCCCGCAAGGCCGTACGCCTTGGAGAACGTGCGCAGCACGATCGCGCCCTGGTCCACGCGGTCCAGGGCGTCGACGCCCGCGTAATCCGCGTAGGCCTCGTCGATGATGAGTTGGCCGGGAACCGAAGGAACGTCGGGCAGTTCGCCAGTGGGGTTATTCGGTCGACAGACGAAGACGACGTCGGCGCGGTCAACGTCGTCGATCATCGTGGCCCCGGCCATGGCGGCCGCATACCTGTACATCGAATACGAGAAGGCCGGAACGGTCGCCACGGTGCCGCCTTCGGCGAAGAGGCGGGTCAGCAAGACAATGAACTCGTCACTGCCCGCCCCGAGAGCCACCTGGTCGAGTCCCACGCCGTGACGAGCGGCGATGGCTCGACGCAGGTTCTCGTAACGACCACGGTCGTACTCGTTGATGTCGGCCAACGCTCGCGCCAGCGCCGCCGGCCGCGCACTCGCCGGCGGCATGGCGGCGACGTTGCCGTCGAAGCGGATAATGGAACGCGGATCGATGCCAACCTCTGAAGCTATGGCCTCGTTCGAAGGCGGCCACTGATACGACTCGAGTGGAAGCGGTCGCGTCATCGTCGGGCCGTTGCCTTGTGGGCGGGCATGCCCTCGAGCTCGGCCAGAGCCTCAATGGTCGGCGCCAACCGCTCGAGACCCTCGCGGGTGACGCGTTGAACGGTGACGGTCTTCATGAAGGCCTCCAGACCTAAGCCGCCGGTGGACTTCGCCCAACCTCCGGTCGGCAATACGTGGTTCCCGCCGGTCGCGTAGTCCCCAGCTGGGACGGGGGAATACGGACCGACGAAAATTGCTCCGGCGTTGCGAATTCGCCCCGCCAGTGACTCGGCGCGGTCGCCGAGCAGCGCGACGTGCTCGGCCGCGTACCCTTCGACTTCGGCGAGTGCGGACTCCAGGTCGTCGCCGACGCGCACGACGTAGGCCCGCGAATCGGGCCCGTGCTCCATCTGTGCGGCGAGCTCCTGCTGGATGATGGCCTCGTCGAACCCTTCGTCGGCAACGACGACGACTTCGCTCGGACCGGCCGGCAGGTCGATGGCAACATCTCGGCTCACGAGAAGCTTCGCCGTGTTGACGGCCCCGCCGCCCGGTCCGAAGATCTTGTCAACGGCGGCGATTGACTCGGTGCCGTACGCCATCGCGGCGATGGCCTGCGCCCCGCCCACGGCCCAGACCTCATCGATGCCAAGGAGTTTGGCGGCGGCGGCGACCGCGGCGGAGCCACTCGGAGGCGTGCAGACGACGATCCGCTCGACGCCGGCGACCTGGGCGGGAACCGCACCCATGATCAACGACGACACGAGTCCCTTGGGTACGTAGATGCCAACGGACCGCAGTGGCGTCCACCGACGCTCCAAGGTCACCCCCGGTGAGACCTCCAACGCGAGGTCGGCCGGACGCTGAGCCGCGTGCCACGTGCGCACCGCGTCGGCGGCGGCGAGGACGGCGGCCGTCGGAATGTCGCCGTAGGCCACGGCGCGCTCGGGCACGGTAGCCGTCGTCGCGTCGAATCGCTGCGACCATTCGACGAGCGCCACATCACCGCGGGCTCGCACGTCGTTCACGACTTCTTCAATGGAGATCGGACGATCGGTTTGGACTGGCTTACTCACGGGACCATCCGTTCCACGGGCAGTGTGAGGATCGAACTCGCACCACGGGCTTCTAACTTGGGCAGCAGCGACCAGATGTCGGCGGCCGGGACCAACGCATGCACCGCGACGACGCCCGGTGTCGCGAGATCCATGACGGTGGGCGAACCCTTCGTCGGCAACAGTGCCGTCACCTCAGACAGTTGAGCCTTGTTCACGTTGAACAACAGGTAGCGGTTGGCCCGTGCATTGATTACCGATCCCAGCACCATCGTCAGGGTACGACGGGCTTCGAAGTCGGTCGATCCGACTCGCCCGATCAGCACGGCTTCGGAGTCGAACACCTTGCCGATCGACCGCAGTCCGTTGGTCCGCAGCGTGCTGCCGGTCGACACCAGGTCGATGATGGCGTCGGCGAGACCGAGTCGCGGGGAGATCTCGACCGACCCGGCGACCTGGACCAACTCCGCGTTGATTCCTCTTTCATCCAGGACCTGTCGGGCAATGCGCGGGTGGGATGTGGCGATGCGACGGCCCTCGAGGTCCGACAGTCCGGTCGCCTCGTCTTCCATGGAGACCGCGGCTTGCAGCGAACACTTGCCGTAACCCAACCGCAGCAGCACCTCGACCTCGGCCTGGCGCTCGTGCACCAGGTCGAGCCCCGTGATCCCACAGTCCACGACACCATCTTGAACGTATTCGGGAACGTCGTCGGCGCGCACGAACAACAGGTCGATGTCGGCATTCAGGCAGTGCGCCTGCAGGACCCGTTCGCCCGGCTCCTGAGGTGAGACACCGCTCGCCTCCAGCAAGGACCACGAAGGTTCACGCAGTCGGCCCTTCGAGGGCAGGGCCATCGTCAATCGGCGCGTCATCGGCGGCCCCGCTTCAATACGGCCTGGTAACCGCCTTCGCCGTGGTGCAGCCACTGCGCCACCCGCGTCACCGTGGCGGTGGACGCCCCGGTACGCCGCGAAATCTCCTGATAGGGCACGCCCTCGTCCACCAAGCGAGCCACCTGCAGACGCTGACCCATGGCGTCGAGTTCCGTCGCCGTGCAGAGATCACGCAAGAACGCGGCCACCACCTCGGAGTCGCGAAGTCGAACGAAGGCGGCCACCAACTCATCAAATCGCGCCGCAGTCTCCGAGTGGAGCTCGGCTGATATCACTTTGCCGCTTGTCATATCAGTATGCTAGCATGCTAATACGCTACTATGCAAATCATCCCCGCCCTCGACCTCCTCGGTGACGACGCCGTACGCCTCGAACAGGGCGACTACGACCGGGTCATCTTCCGTCAACCTATCGAGGAGTTCCTCGGGAGGATTGTGGCGACCCGGCCACCACTGATTCACGTCGTCGATCTCCAAGGTGCCCGCGACGGAAGATTGCGAAGCGAGGTCATCGAGCGGTGCGTGGCCGTCGCCGACGGCATCGCACTGCAGGTATCGGGGGGCATCCGGTCCACCGATGCCGCTCACCAGGCCATTGCGGCGGGTGCCGCGCGGGTCATCGTCGGTACTGCGGTTTGGACCGACGAGACCGCCCTCGATCACTTCGTCGACGAACTGGGCGCCCAACTGGTCGTGGCCTTCGACGTCAAGGACGGATTCCTCGCGGTACGGGGATGGCGGTCCTCGACGGGCCTCGGCGTCGAAGAAGCCCTCGAACGTTGTCGTCGATCCGGCGTCTCTCGCCTGCACGTCACCGCCGTTGAACGAGACGGAACGATGCGTGGCCCCGACTTGGCGTTGTATAGGAGGGTCTGCTCGAGCGGCATCGCGGTGGTGGCCGCGGGCGGCGTGCGCGACGATGCGGACGTGGCGGCCCTCGAAGCGATCGGCTGTGAGGCTGCGGTCATGGGTCTGGGCTACCTACCGAGGTTGGGACTCACCCTCGACTAGGCCGTGTCGTCATCGGACGCCGAGCGAAATCCGCGTATTGCGACCAGGTGTTCTCACGGATGTTTTACCTGACGAACCACGTGAAAGTGACCTTCTCCCCTACAGCGCCGTGGGGTGCTGGTGCGAGGCTTTGGACGTAGCCAAATACGAACACGGGAGCACATATGCCACGCAAGACACTGGACCTCTTACTGAACTGGGTAGGAGCGCTACTGACCGCGGTTCTACTTGTTGCCGGCATCGGAATGCTCATCGGATACAACTTCACGAGCTCTCAGGTGCGGTCGCAGTTGGTCGAACAGAAGGTGTTCTTCCCTACCGCGAATGAACGTGATTACCAGGACTTGGTGAAGGCCAATCTGACCAGCCTCGCCGGACAACAGGTACTCACCGGATCGCAAGCCGAGATCTTCGCCAACGACATCATCGCTGTAGACACCGCCGCCATCAGTCAAGGCAAGACCTACTCGGAACTGAGTGCCGCTTCGCTCGCTGACCCCTCGAACACCGCCCTCGCCAATCAGGTGGAGTTGGTCTTTCGCGGTGACACCTTGCGCGGCCTGCTATTGAACGCCTACGCCTTCGGTTTCATCGGACAAATTGCGCTTTACGGCGCCTTTGGTGCATTCTTCGCAGCGCTGCTCATGCTCGTGTTGACGCTGTTCGGCATTCGCCACTACCGCGCTGCCGATCCCGCGGAAGTTGTTGGAGTTTCAACGCCCAACAACGACTAAGTCGCCCCCCAGCAGTAGTCAGGACGCCCCGCCGGCTTTGAGGGAACCGGTGGGGCGTCCTTATTTCACTCAGACTGGCTCACTGGCGAGAGTTGGGACCGCCTTGGCGGGGTCGCGACCTTGCCGGGACGTCAGCGACAGTCGGTCCATTCGGTGAAGCAGCCCCCTACCCGCGATCAAGTCCGTCGGCACCGACTGCGAATGTTGCCGCAACCCATTGGCGTATCGGCCCGTGGCCGATGAAGAGCCGTTGCGAGCCCCCGAGGCAATTCTGCGACTGCTCCGCGCCCCGTGTCGGCGGGGGAAATTCGGCGTAGGGTGGGCGTCGTAGGTGCCCATTGAATGACCAGGCACTCCGGGGGATTCGGTTGCGAACATCAAGGGAAAAATACTTACTTTGTACCCTTAGTTCGACCCCCCAGTCGGATGGAGAATAAATACATGGATCCAGTCGGCCCCGACTCTGGTAGCGGTGATGCGGTGAGAGTCGAGGGGGCGCCGGACGCTCCTCATGACATTCACGTCGTGATCGTCGACGACCACTCCCTCATCCGCGAGGGCACCACTGAGTTGCTCAATCAGGAGTCGGACTTTCAGGTCGTCGGCCTCGCCGGGAGCGGTGAGGAGGGCTTGGAGATGATTGAGCGCCTTCGCCCCGACGTCGCCCTCGTCGACGTCAATCTTCCCGGGATGAGCGGCGTGGAGATGGCCCGCGAGATTCTCGCGCGCCACCCCGAACTGAAGATTCTGATCTTGAGCGCGTATGACGATTACGCCTACGTCACGGAGGCGCTCGACGTGGGCGTCGCCGGGTACATGTTGAAGACTGCGACCGGCAAGGAGTTGGTCGACGCCATCCGGGCCGTCTTTGACGGAGTGTTCGTCCTCGACAAGACCGTCTCGGCTCGGTTGGCCCGACACTGGCGACGAGAAGACGGCGATAATTCACCGATCGAGACGTTGACGCGTCGCGAAACCGAGGTCCTCGACCTACTCTCCAAGGGCATGTCCAACAAACAAGTGGCCGCCTCCCTCTCTCTCGGACTGCGGACCGTCGAGGGCCACGTGTCTAACATTCTCGCGAAGTTGGGTGTCACGTCACGCACCGAGGCGGTCCTGCAAGCGATTGGGTCGCGGATGGCCGGTAGGTACGACCAGGGTGAGCCGAAGCACGCGCACTGACACTGTCGCCGCCGTGCGACAGGTCTTCCATCCACCGATTCGAGAGTTGCACTTCTGGTTGATTCAACTGAGTGTGGCGATCATTGCCGGTGTCCACGTCTACACGGACTTGAATCACTCGTTCACCAGTGAAGGCTTGCCCGCGGGAATTCCCGTCGCCCTGCTCATCATTCCCGTCGGTTACGCCGCCATCCGATACGGTCTCGCGGGTTCGGCTGCGACGGCCATTTGGGCAACGCTGCTCTGGTTGCCCGATTTCTTCGTCCCCCATGGACACATCGCGGCGGATGCCGTCGATCTCGCCCTCATCGACGTCGTGGCCTTCGTCTTCGGACAGCGGATCGAGTCCGAGCGGTTCGCCCGATGGCGCGCCGAGCGAGAGACCGCCGAACGGATCTCTGCTGAGGCGAGTTACCGCCAACTCTTCGAGTCGAACCGGGCCCCGATCGTGGTCCTGGACTCCTCCGGTCGCGCCTTCGATGCCAATCCCGCCGCACGAACCCTGTTCGACTCCTCGGACGACTTCACACTGATCAGGAACCTCATCGACGACGCCGGGTCGGTGGCACAACTGAACGGACGTACCGTGCGCATGCCCAATGGCCAGGACTACCGCGTCGGACTGGTCGAACTCCCCACCCGGATCACGGGCGCCGCGACGCAGGTCATCTTCGAGGACGTCACCGCCGAACTCGGCGAGAGCCGACGCGCCACGGAGTACGCCCGACTGGTCGTCAAGGTCGAAGAGGAGCAGCGCCGCCGACTGGCTCGCGAGCTCCACGACGAACCCCTGCAGCTCTTCCTGCACCTGGCCCGTCGCCTCGAGCATCTCGGCTCGAAGTCCGGGGTTCCCGAAATCGTGTCGGAGGGACTGGACGTGGCCCGTCAACAGGCTCTCGACGCCGCGGGCCGTCTGCGGGTACTCGCCCGGGACCTTCGCCCGCCGGCCCTGGACCGTCTCGGTCTGGTTCCCGCGCTCACCAGCTTGTTGTCAGACGTGGAGGAGGAGACGACCCTCTCGACGGCGACGTCGGTCCGCGGCGAGCCGGTGCGACTCAGCGCCAATCTGGAGCTCGGCGCCTTTCGCATCATCCAAGAGTCGGTGCGCAACACGGTGAAACACGCCGACGCCACGAGCGTCTCGGTCGCCGTGACCTTCGAGCCCGAACAGCTCATCCTCGAAGTCCGCGATGACGGCCGGGGATTCGATGCGGCTGAAGTCACCGCCCGGGAGTCCACCGGCATGGGTGTCATGGGCATGAGCGAACGAGCTGCCCTGCTCGGCGGTCACCTAGACATCGACTCGGAGATCGGCCACGGTACGGCGGTGCGGGCGGTTCTGCCAATCTCGGACGAGGACCGCCCCGCCCCATCGATCGGCTGAACGACGTCGGAACGCCTGCGTGGTCAGCGGTGCTCTGGCACCATGTCGATCGCTCCGCACGGGCACTCCTTGGCACAGATCCCACAGCCCTTGCAGTAGTCCAGATTGAACTCGTAGCCCAGGTTCGGACCCAACTTGATCACCGCGTTGTCGGGACAGACGCCGAAGCAGTTGTCACATTCAAAACAGTTCCCACAGGACATGCATCGTCGGGCCTCGAAGAGCGCGTCTTCGGCGGTGAGTCCGCCCACGACCTCGTCGAAGTTCGACCTCCGCCGCGCCGCCTCGAGGCGCGGACGCATCGTGCGAGGCGCGTCGGAGTAGTACCAGGGGTTCAACCGGTCGGCGGACGCGAGTGGACGATCGCTCACGGGTTCAAGGACCTCACCGTGTAGCCAACCGTCAATCGCCAACGCGGCGCGGGCGCCGTGTCCGACCGCGGCGGTGACGGTACGCTCACCGCTCGGAGAACTCGCCGCGTCGCCCCCAGCGAAGACTCCGGACCGGCCGGTCATCTGGTTGTAGTTCACGGTGATCACGCCATTCGCGACGTCGACCTCGTCAAGGGTGTGGAGCAGCGACAGGTCAGTGTCCTGTCCGAGTGCCAGCACCAGCGAGTCGGCTTCGAGTTCCTCGAACTGACCGGTGCCCACGGCGACGCCCTTCTCGTCGAGCGTCATCTTCTCGAGCATCAGGCGACCGCCGTCCGTGTGCGTCACGGTGGAGAGCCAGCGCATCTGGACTCCCTCGGCCTGCGCGTCGAGGACCTCCTCGTCGTGGGCCGGCATGCGGTCTCGCGTGCGACGGTAGACGACGATGGTCTCGGTAGCTCCGAGGCGTTGGGCGGTACGCGCCGCATCCATGGCCGTGTCGCCGCCGCCGTACACGACAACGCGCCGACCGAGGACCGGCCCCTCACCGTCCTCGAATCCGTGGAGCATGGAGACCGCATCCAGGACCTTTGACGCGTCGCCCGAAGGAATTTCGGGATTCTTGCCTCGTTGGGCACCGATCCCGACGAACGCGGCGTCGAAGTGGCCTTCGGCCATCGTGGTGGCAAGGTCGTCGACCGGATGGTCCAAGTGGATGCGCACACCCATCGCCCGGATGCGCTCGATCTCCGCATCGACCACGTTGCGTGGCAGTCGGTAGGCCGGGATGCCGTAGCGCAACATGCCCCCGGCCTGAGGGGCGCCCTCGAAGATCTCGACTTCGTGACCTTTCAGGCGCAGGTGATATGCGGCGGACAGCCCGGCGGGCCCCGAGCCGACCACCAGCACTCGTCGTCCGGTGGGAGCTGCGGTGACTTCGACGGTCCATCCGGCCTCGATCGCCCGGTCACCGAGGAACCGCTCGACGGCGTTGATGCCTACGGCCTCGTCGATCTGGACTCGGTTACAGGCCATCTCGCAGGGGTGGAAGCACGCCCTGCCCATGATCGCCGGCAACGGATTCGCCTCCATGATCACCCGCCACGCCGCTTCGTAGTTTCCTTCCTCGGCCTGGTAGAGCCAGCCCTGGATGTTCTCGCTGGCCGGGCAACCGTTATTGCACGGCGGCAACCGGTCGACGTACACCGGCCGCTCGACTCGCCACGAGCCGGTCTTGTTGGCCAGACTGGATCCGACCCCGAGGGTGATGGCGAATGGGGTCTCAGTCACTGAATCTCCTCGGTCAAGAGTCCGTAGCGCTCGATGTTGCGGTCGGCTTGCTTCTGTACCCGGGCGACAACATCGGGTGCGCTCACCGTGCCGTCCTTGGCGAAGAGGTGCGCGAATCGCTTCTGGGGCCGCAGGTAATCCTCAACCGGTGTATGACGCCGGATCGGCAACGACGAAAGGACTTCGCCGTCCTCGGCCTCGAAGACGGGGAAGATCCCTGTCTCGTGCGCCAGTCGAGCCAATCGGATCGTGTCACTCGACGCAGCCCCCCAACCGAGGGGACACGGCACGAGGATGTGCAGATAGCGGGCGCCATGCTTCGACATCGCGCGCTCCACCTTGGTCTCGAGGTCGAAGAGGTCGGCCACCGTGGCGGTGGCCACGTAGGGAATGGAATGGGCCATGGCGATGCGCGGCATGTCCTTGCCCTGTCCGAAGACGTTGCCCGGGTGGGCACCGACCGCTTGGGTGGTCGCGGTCCGTGCAGCTCCGGGCGTGGTGCCGGAGCGCTGGACGCCCGTATTCATGTACCCCTCGTTGTCGTAACAGATGTACAGCACGTCGTCGTTGCGTTCGAACATCCCCGACAGGGCGCCGAAGCCGATGTCGGCGGTGCCACCGTCACCGCCCTGGGCCACCACGCGCACGTCACCACGTCCCTTGGACCGCAGACCGGCGGCCACGCCGGTCGCCACGGACGGGGCGTTGGCGAAGAGCGAGTGCAGCCAGGGGATGCGCCACGAGGTCTCGGGATACGGGGTCGAAAACACCTCCAGGCAACCCGTGGAGTTGACAGCGACCAGTTGACCGTTGGTGGCCCGCATGGCGGCGTCGAGCGCGTAGCGCGCGCCGAGCGCCTCGCCACAACCCGCGCAGGCCCGGTGGCCCGACGTCAGCGAATTCGCCCGATCGGGATCGGACTGGGCACTGCGTTGGTCGAGAGCCACGAGGCGATTGCCAACCGCGAAGCTGCCCACTTGGTAGAAGCGCACCGGCGTGCGCTCGGCGCTCACCTCGCCCCTCCCGACCGGTTGGCGAGGTCGCGTAGGACGTTCTCCGCCGGCGGCCCCGACTGTCGACTCCGGGACATTCGCTCGAGTTCGGCTTCCACCAGGTCGGTATTGAGGTCGCAGAAAACGGTGTCGCCTAGCCGGCCCTCGGTGGCGTCCAGGAAGAGGGTGCGTAGCGAGGCGGCCCACACTGGACGGCCACCGAGTCCGGCGACGACCGTATGGATCGGCGCGGTGCGGCCCGCGAGGGCCATGGCGATGTCCGTCGACAGGATGCCGCCGTAACCGATGCTGAACGCCTTCTCCACCACGATGATCCGCGAGGCCGCTCCCAGGGCCGCGCGTACTTGCTCCACCGGGAAGGGGCGAAAGCAGGAGATGCCGAGTACGCCGATGCGCAGACCCGTCTCTCGCAAGTCGTCCACGACGTCCTTGATGGTGCCGAGCACCGAGCCCATGGCGACGACCACGATGTCGGCGTCCTCGCTGCGGTAGGGGTGCAGCAGGCCGCCGGCCGCTCGACCGAGCACCTCGGCGTTGCGTCCCGCGATCTCGGGGATCACGTCGAGGGCACGATGCATCCGCACCTGGGCGAGATAGCGCACCTCGGTGAAGGCCTCGGGACCGACCATGGCGCCAATGGAGACGGGATCGTCGGGATCGAGGACCTGGCGGGGTTCGAAAGGTGGAACCATGCGGTCGACCTGCTCTTGTTCGGGGATGTCGACCCGTTCGATCGAGTGGGTGAGGATGAACCCGTCGACGCACACCATGACCGGAACCGAGAGTTCTTCCGCGAGGGCGAAGGCCATGATGTGGAGGTCGACCGCCTCTTGATTGGTCTCGGCGAAGATCTGCACCCATCCCGAGTCGCGCACGGCCATGGCGTCCGTGTGGTCGTTCCAGATGTTGATCGGTGCCCCGATGGCCCGGTTGGCCAGCGTCATGACGACCGGGAGTCCGAGTCCGGCGGCGTTGTACACCGCCTCGATCATGAACAGCAGTCCCTGACTGGCCGTGGCGGTGAAGGCACGAGCACCCACGGACGAGGCCCCGATGGCGACCGACATGGCGGCCATCTCGGAGTCAACGTTGATGTACTCACAGTGCTCGAGCCGGCCCGTCTTCACCATCGCGCCCAGTTCCTCGATGATGTGGGTCTGGGGCGAGATCGGATAGGCGCAGACCACCTGCGGGCGACATAGCGCCACCGTGGCGGCGATCGCCTGCGAGCCCTCAATCTGTTGCTGCATGCTCCATCTCCTGGATCTCGTGTCGTACGTAGTCGTAGGCCGCCGCCGCTGCGGCCACGTTGGCCTCACCCAATGGTCCGGTGAAGCGATGACGAATCGCCGCGTTGACCGCTTCCAGGGAGACCACGCCGGTCATCGCGGCGAATCCTCCGAGCAGTGACGAATTCGGCGTGGTGCGTCCGAGATGCTCGCGCGCGATCTCGGTAGCGGGCAGGCTGAGGAATCGTTCGTGGCGAAGTCCCATGACCTCGTCACCGAGATCCAAGTCGCCGATCTTCTCGACGCTGTTGAGCAGGACGTACCCGTCGTCGCGCAGTCCACCGAACAGGTTCACCTGTCCAAGAAGCGTCGGGTCCTGAATGATGATGACATCGGGCTGGCTCACGGGTTCGCGGGTGCGGATGACGCTGCGACCGATGCGACAATAGGCTTCGACCGGGGCGCCCATGCGTTCGGAGCCAAAACTGGGAAAGGCCTGCGCGTAGAGTCCGTCTTCGAACGCGGCGACCGACAGCATCTCCGCGCCCGTCACCGTGCCCTGACCACCTCGGCCGTGCAGGCGCACCTGAAAGGCTGCTTTCTCCCCGCGGCTGGCGAACGCATCAGCACCGGCCGATGTCACGTCGAACAGCATGTTCCCACTGATCACCACTGTGCCTCTCGATCCCAACGAACGGACGCACCCGTCAAGTACTCAACTACCACTCAAAGTTAGAATCCGCGCGGTCGCCTCCATCAGGGCCAAAGGTCACACAGGGGCGTGTTTCCACGGTGTGACTCACGCACCGTAAAGTCAAATGCGCATCGCCCCCCGCCGCCAACTCGCAACGAGTGGCGGTCGAGGGGCGACGAATGACAGTGGACCCGAGCCCACCGACGTGGTCAGTGGCGAATGGCCTTGCCACTCATTGGCTGACCCACGAAGAGGTCCAACAGGCAGAAGTCGAAAATGCCGGCGAGCAAGGGCACGAGGCCTACCACCGCGAGCCACCACCAGCCGCCACCGAGCGACGCGCCGAGGACCACCATTGCGATACCGGCAATGATCCGAACTGATCGACCCACTCCTGATGCCATGAATTGTGCAAATGCCATGGTCGTCTCCTTCACCAACTTCAGAATCAACCTTGATTCCGTTGATTATTTTATACCCCCCAGGGTATATTTCTGACTAGGGCCAAAGGTCATATCCGTCCAGGGATTGGGTGTGTATCATCCCGACATGACGCTGGCGATCTCGCCGGCAGATGGTGCGGGAGTGAGGTGTCTAACGCTCGTTCGACGTCGAGATGAAGCGGTTCAACGAATCGAGGGTTGCCTTGGCGGCCGACACCATGTCGTCGTCGGCCTTGGCGATGCCAAATCGATCACCGTCGTTCGCATTCGAGCGTAGGGTCACGACCACGGGCCAGTCGCGGCCATTGGTGACGTTGGTCACCGTCAGCAGCGAGAACGGAATGTCGTAGCCCAGGTCGCGCAACGCGGCCAAGGTTGCCTCGGCACCACCGATCAGGGGTCCACTTCCCGCCCGGCCAAGACCCACGCGTCCATCAATCGTCAGCTGCACCTCGCAGGTGCCATCCTTCGAGTCATAGTCCGCGCGCACGAATGCGACGCGCGAACCGCTCTCTCGCTGCAGGGAGAGCAGGTGGCTCGTCCCGTCGACCACGACTTTGGCCTCGGGGTAGTAGAGGCTCGCGATCTGCGAAGCAACGTTCTGGGTGCCGGCGCTGTCCTTAGTATTGACGACCAGCGTCACGACGTCGATGTCCCCGTTCTCGCGGTGAGTCAGCCCGACGTTGAGCACCCCCGTAAGCGAACGCAACTCGAGCTCGAAGTCCTCTTCGGTTCGTGACATCATTATCCGCGCACGCCCTTCTTCTCATACAGGCGCCCATCGGCGATTCTCAGGAGTTCGGCCGGGTCCGCCGAGTCACGTGGTGATGTCGCGGTGCCCGTGGTGAAGTCGATAAAGACGTTGGAAGCCAAGAGCCGACTACGCAAGCGCTCTGTGAAACCCGCCGCCTCGTGCCCTTCTACGTTAGAAAGGATGACGGCGAACTCGTCGCCACCGATCCGCGCGGCCGTGTCGCCTTGACGGACGGCCTGGCGCAGCGCGAAACCAAACTGTCGCAGGGTGTTGTCACCCACTTCGTGACCCGAGAGGTCGTTAACCCGCTTGAAGTCGTTCAAGTCGACCAGAACGAGGGTGAATGCCCAGCCGTACCGGGCACTGCGCGCCGCGGCCATCTCCAGGGCCTCGTCGAAACTGCGGCGGTTCGCAATGTTGGTCAGGGGGTCATGGGTCGCACTGAATCGGGCGAGGTGCAGTGACATCGCCAATTGGCAGGCGGTGCGCACAGCGTCGCACTCAACCGCCGGAACTTTGTCCGGTTCGCAATAGACACCGGGTTCGGCGCTCAGACGCACCGCCAATTCCGCGGTGACGGACTGCCCGCCCAGACGGAAAATCTGGGTGCCGAATGAATCGTGGCTCAACGTCACGACGACGTCGGTCAGCCCATGACGCCTCGCGAACTGGCCGAGGATCGAATAGATGAAACCGACGCCGAGTTCTCGATTGGTCAACTCGCCCAGCATGGTCTGGAACAGCCATGGCTCATAGACCTGACCCGGAAATTCCTCGATCCCCGCGTCCACCTCGGTCGCCGTGATCTCCGGAACCTCGGGCTCGTGCACATCGTCGCCTGCCGGCATCATTGAATCGGCGGGAACGCCTTGCTTGAGACTCACGAGGGTAGGTTAGCCAATTCCGGGAATTCCGGCTCGTGGTCGTGCAGCAATGAGAGTGGAATCGCCCCCATGCCGAGCAACGGGGCGAGGTCGATGGCGGCCATCGGACGCGAAATCAGATACCCCTGGCCGCGGTGGCAACCTAAGAGCAGCAGTTTGTCGTTGATCGAACCTGATTCGATACCCTCGGCGATTACCTCGAGGTTGAGCGCCTTGCCCAACCGAATGATCGACTCGACGATGGCCTGGTCATAGGGATCTGACGTGATGCCCTGGACGAAGCTCATGTCCAACTTGATCAGGTTGACGGGCAAGTCCTTCAGCTGGGTCATCGATGCGAAGCCCGTACCGAAGTCGTCGAGGGCGATCTCGACCCCGAGCGCTTGGAAACCGCGCAGTATGCGGGCCACGCGCTCGGGCTCCTCCATGACCGCATACTCCGTGATCTCGATGCACAGACGGTTGCCAGGCACGTTGTTGTCCCGCAGGCAGCGCTCAACGAATTCGACGATGTCGCCCATCTTGAAGTCCGCGGGCGACATGTTGATCCGCACCACGAAGGGAAGATCGAGGTATTCCTTCTGCCAGATGCCGAGCTGACGGCAGGCCTCGGCGAATACCCAGCGTCCGATGTCGGTCACCAGACCCGTCTCTTCGGCGACCTTGATGAACTCCGACGCGGCGAGCATGCCACGCGTGGGGTGCTCCCAACGCACCAATGCCTCAGTAGCGAGCACGCGACCCGTGCGCAAGTCGACCTCGGGCTGGAAGTGCAGGCGCAGGCCACCCTGGTCAATGGCGTCACGAAGCATGAGCTCGGTCCGCGAACGTTCGTTGACCGCTTCGCGCAGCTCACGGTCGAAGACAACGGCCTGATTGCGCCCGCGGGCCTTAGCGGCGTACATCGCCACGTCGGCAAAGCCGAGTAGATCCAGGCCGCTCGACTCACCCGGCGTCGCGATCGCGATACCGATACTGGCCGTGTGGCTGACCTCCTGGCCGGCGATTACGACCGGCTGAGCGATGATGTCGAGGATGCGATAGGCGGTGGCGAGCACCTCCATTTCGCTCTTGGCCTTGTCGACAATGAAGACGAACTCGTCTCCACCCAGTCGGGCGGCGAAGTCGTTCACTCGGATGCTGGTGCGAATCCGGTCCGCAATCGTCACCAGCAGCCGGTCACCGCTTCCGTGACCCAAGTAGTCATTCATGATCTTGAAGCGGTCGAGGTCAATGACCATCACCGCCGAAGCACGACGGTTCTCCAGTCGAGTCTTCAGTTCCTGGAGCAGAGCTCGACGGTTTGGCAAACCCGTGAGCTCGTCGTGGTTCGCGTTGTAGAGAGTTCGCTCCTCGGCGTCGATTCGCGCCTGGAGTTGGACCAACATCGAAGCGACGGCCTGCAAGGCGTTGATCTCGGCGGGCACCCAGTCGTGCATGTTGAAGTGGATGAATCCGAGGATTCCCCAGGTCGCTTCACCCAGCAATAGCGGCACCGCGACGCCAGCGGCTGGCGTGACGCCCGCTGCGTCGTGCGCCCGGTCTCTGTACTCATCAGTGGCGTCCGCGACACCGGTCAAATAAGGGGCGCGGAGGTCGCGCGTCGCCATGAAGATCGGATCTGAGTCGAACCGAACTTCGCCGAGGGGGTCCGGATCGGGCTTGACGTCACGAACCGGATACTCCGCCTCGAGGATGGTGAGTCCCCTCGACAGATCATTGCGCCGGATAAACGCGACGTCGGCGGCGAGGAACTCAGCCAAGATGCGGGTCACCCAGTCGAGGGTCTCCTGGCGGTTGGTCACCGACGTTGACATCAATCGTTCGGCGACCTGCGCCACCAATTCGTCGAGACTGCGCTGGTGCAGCAGGACACCCTCACGGGTGGCGAGGGTGGCGACGTGGCTCAGGAGACTCGCGAATGCGCGAATGAGCGAGCGTTCGCGACTTGACCAGGTACGGCCGTGCCGTGCGACGACCAACGCACCTACTACGTCACCGTCCTCCACGCGAATGGGCTCGACCAACGACCCCCACTCGACGCCCTGAACCCGACACGACACGTATCCGACGATCGAGTTGGCGGCCAATTGGGACTTGACGCGCTCACTGATCGTCTCAAAAGCCTTCTGCGAATCGACCCCGATCAGGGGCGCCAACTCGAATCCCGGAATCGGGCGAGAGCCACTGGCCACCACCGCGACGATTTGAGTTCCCTGAACGACCTGAAGGAGGGTCTCGACGACGAGTTTGGTCTCGACACCAGCCTGTTCGAGGTATGAGTTAGTGACACTTTTCATTCAGGATCTACCTTTGCCGACAAAAAGTTAGGACTGCGGCCAGGGGCATTGTTGCCCAACAACCCAAATCCTTTAGCTACTTGTTGGTAAGTATTACACAGGCTTCTTTCTGAGTAAACCCCTAAAATCTCAATAACCGTCCAACAGAATTGACACTGCGGGCTCAACAACGTTGCCATCTCTGCTCAAGACTTCAGACAATGGAAGCCTGATGCTATGCACCGAGGGCGGTGGCGCCTGGAACACCCGAAAGACCATCACCGGTGTCTCTCCGTCACCGAGTCCCCAATACTCCCTGAACTGCCCATGCAGACTGAACATTTCGTCTAGGTAACGCTCACCGGAGAGACCGAGAACATCCGCCTCGTCGACGGCGTAGAGGAAGACCGGTGACGCGGGCTGCACTGATAGTCCGTACATTTCAGCACTGAGCCAGAACCTTTCCATGGCGGCACCGCCACGTACGTACCAGGTCGGATCGGCTCGTGGAACGCTGATTACCGCGAGCCCTGAACTCATCATGATCGAGGCCTGTGTACGCATGCCGAGCACGCCACCCGCGCGCCATTGCGCGAGGTGACTCATCACATCCGGCCGCCCGAGCAGTTCGAGCGCGGCGTAGCCACCCGGATCCATTTCCAAGGTGCGGACGTCGAGCCCCTCCTCAAGGGGATCACGACCCGGCCACCGGATCTCGGACAGCATCTCCTCGTGGACGTCGGGCAGCAAGTAGCGCAGTCGGTCAGCCGCCGCGAGAAGTTGGGCCCCCGTGTCGATGCGTTGACGATCAGTGATGATCTGCAGTCGAGCCCCTTCACGTTCGACACCGCGCATCAGGTGATCGATGGCGTCGGCGCCAATCGACGTGGGCTGGCTCATGCGACGATTGGTCGACCGTGATTCGATGTAGCCGCTCAACGCCTCAATACTGACGTCCGTCGAAGAACCCATCTTCATCGAAGCCACGTGATGAGAAGGTCGACCCTCCGGAAAGAGCTTGACCGGACCGAGGGTCCGCATCGATGCCGCCTTCACTCGTGCGTTGAATAGCGCGGCGCCGATGCCCACGTAGGTGCCTCGAAACGACACGTCCATCTTCGACGTCCGTTCGGGGACCATGAAGAAGTTGATCTCGTCGTCGATGGCTTCGAAGCGCCACGGTTGCACGTTTCCACCCGACGGTGCTCGCCGGGCCGCATCCACGATGTGCTCAATCGGGTCGTCGCTCACCAGGGGTGGGTCGACCGGTGCCGGCGCGAAGAGATCAGCTTCGGACTCCAGATTCACCTCGACCGGCGAAATCGCCGAAAGAATCTCTTCGACATCGAATCGAACCCGACCCGACGGAAGGTCCTGCCCCAGTCCGATACGGCGCACCGCGGCAGCGGCGGTGGCCGCACCCAGGGTCACCTCACTGCCGAGTTGGGGCCAACCAGTGATGGTCTGACCAACTTCGAGCAAGGAGGCCGCGCCGCGCGACGACGCCTCGCGCGGACCGATGATACGGATGACGAACGGTGCCTTTTGTGCGGTCGAGAGTCCCGCCAACCTTGAGGAGTCCATGTCACCCAGCAGGCCGTGGAAGATGGGTCGATCCGGTTCCAGATCGAATCGCTCAACGTCGAGGACTCCACGATCACTAGTCTCCATGACGACGGGTATACGCAGGTCCCGAGCCGCTTCACGGACCAAGAACTTCATGTCCAGCGAATCGCACTCTTCAATGACGAGGTCGAGTCCCTCGAGAAACTCCCCCAGGTTCTGCTTCGTCACGCCATCCTGTTGGACGACGACCCGAAGATATGGGTCGATTTCGGCGATGCGGCGGGCGGCGACCAGGGCCTTGTTGATTCCGAGGTCCAGGACACTCGCGGGGATCCGGTTCAGATTCGAGAGTTCGACTGTATCGAAGTCAGCCAACCGTAATTCCCCGACGATGCCTTCCATGGCCAGCACGTGGGCGATGGAGTGACCCGCACTGAGTCCGACCACCCCGACGCGGATGGTCCGCTGGCGCGCTTGCTCGGCGCGGGTCAACTTGTTGCGGTTCCGGTCGAGGCGCAGGGTAGAGAACGACTTCGCGGCGAGCAGTCGCACAACAGCACGACGCCATGGGTAGTAGACCCACCGCGAACCCTCCTCCATGAGGGCTTGCGTCGGGGTCGGAATGATCTGGGCCAGTTGATTGCGTTGCTCTTCGAGTCGGTCGACCAACTGCAGGGCCGAGTCTTCTCGTAGGACCCTCAACACTTCACGGTGGGGACGGTGGCCCACGTCGAGGACCAAGGGACGCCACGCCCGGGTTCGCACCGAGTCGGGTTCGACCGTGGTGAGGCCAATGCGCGAGGGACCGCGTGACAACTGCTCCGCCTCTCTGCGAAGGGCCTGCTGATGGGGCGGCGTGCACAATTCCTGAGAGCGCGCTCGTTGCCACTGCACCGCTACGGTGCGGTAGCGCTCATCGGGAAACGGCACCGAACAGGTACCCACCATGCGACCGCCGGCGACCGAGCCCACTTCCAGCAGGGTGTCCGACACCGCGGCGATGGCGAACTCCGCGCCGAGCCAGTTCATGGCATGGGTGACAGACCTCGTGATGGCGGCGATGAGCCGCACTCCGTTGACGGCGGCCCCTTTGGACCAGGCACCCTTGACCTCCAATGTTCCGAGTCGCAACTCACGCTCGATCAAGGCGCGGATATCGCCAATCTCGGGCGACGAGGACATCTCCTCCATGAGGGCGGCTTGATGGCTCGCTTCCAGCGGGCCATGGAAGCGCACGCCGGCCACTGGCTCGCCTTCCGCATTGAAACCCAGGAAGAAGAGCGGGACATTGTGGCCGTCCTGAAGCTCCTGGCGCCGCAGCGTACCCTCGAAGCCATGACTCCGGTACTTCCCCTCGGCTTCGTTGAGGTACATAGTCCAAAGGTCGGGTCGTTCCAGTGGATGGTGACCTTCGAACCGAACGCCAGAATCCTGATCCACAAAACTTGAGCCGTACCGGTACCGACGATTCACGGAGTTACTCACTTGCTCGCCCTTTTATTCATCGCGCATTTAGTGCCGACGGTTGCCTTGAGGTCATGCTGATGAAAGAAACTATAGTGAGCGACCTTTCAGAATTGGTGGAACCCAATTGGGACGGATCGCCTCGGCGACGTGCATTCTGGCGAACGATCACCTGCACCGAGGTCGTCTTGTGCATCACGGCGCATGGCACACAATCGACACCGGCACCACGGAGGAGAGAATGGGTACGGGGCTCAGCGGGGCGGCGGTAGCGGTTCGGGACTGGCGAAATAGAAACCCTGCCCCAAGATGCCCTTGCCACCGAGTGTCAAACCGAGATCGCGAAGAGTATCTGCTTCCGCCTGAGTCTCGATACCCTCGGCGATGATGATCGTTCCGTCATGCTCGGCGAAGTGGCACATGCCCGCCGCCATTGCCTGGCGGGCTGGATTCGAGTCGATGTTTCGCACGATGGAGACATCAAGTTTCACGAAGTCAGGTTGCAGCTCGAGTATGTGGCTCAGACTCGTGTAGCCAGCACCGGCATCGTCAACCGCCACCTGACAGCCAACGATTTCATCCAGGGCACGGCGTACCGCCCCGTAATCGTTAATCGGCGCGTGCTCGGTCAACTCGATGACGACCCGCTGTCGAGCACCGGTGACGGACCGTTTCGCGTGCCCGTCGAGCACTGCGTCAGGTGAAAAGTTAACACTGACGTACATGGACTCGTCGAGATGATGTGCGGCCTCGAGTGCGGCCTCGACACAGACCGCCTCGAGTTCGGTTCCTAGACCGACCTCGTGTGCGTCGAGGAAACGAAGGTCCGGACGGCGTCCATCGTCGAATCTGGTGAGCGCCTCATAGCCGACGATCTGCCCGCTCACGAGGTCGACGAATGGCTGAAATACGGGCTGGAACCGATGATTGTCAATTACTTCGAGGATCTCATCTCGCAATGAACTGCGCCGACGATTGACTAGAGCTTGATTGCCCACGAGAGAAGCGGCATACGAGGCGAGTTCCTCGAAGTAGGCGAATCGACTTGGGATCTCTTCGGCGACCTTGGCGTCCTTGGTGGCCAGAATCAACACGCCAACCAGTTGGTCCTCCCAGCGGATAGGTGCGGCCACCAGTCCACAGAGCTGAGCTTCGATCACCGAGGTGATGAACTGGTCGTCGGTCGACCAGTCGTCTAGGTCCAGACTCAGCAGAATCGGGGCATTACCCGAACCAAGGGAGTGCTGGCGAAAACCCGGCAGGGCGATGGGGCCCAGCGTGGGATCAATTGACAGGGGCCCGCGATATGCCACCGTCGTGAGTTCGCGGGCATCACCGACCAGCATGAGCGCCACCGCGTCGATGCCGGCGAGGCGGGATGCCGCCTCGCAGAAGGCGTCCGCCGTGACCTCGAGAGAGGTCGTCGGATGGACTTCGCGCATCACCTCGACGATTGCGTCACGGTCCCCTTGCTCGCGACTGAGGTTGGCCTCGAGACGACGTTCGTTCGTGAGGTCGTGCTTGACTGCCACGTAGGCGATTAGCGCGCCTTGAGCGTCTTCTATCGGCGAGATGGTCGTGTCCTCTTCGTAGAGCTCGCCGTTCTTGCGTCGATTCACCAGGACGCCTCGCCACGACTCACCGGCGGTGAGCTGCGACCACATGTCGTCGTAGAACGACCGTGACTGCAGACCACTCTGGAATATCCGGGGATTCGCTCCGATCAGCTCCTCGATCGCGTAGCCGCTACTGCGCGCAGTGGCCGGGTTCGCGTACAAGATCGTCGACTGGGGATCGGACACGACGATCGCCTCACCGGCCTGTTCGATGGCGGTGGTCAAGAGTTGATGGTCACGCAGGGACTCGACGAGACGCTCCTTGTCACGCAGGCGTTTGAGGCCGTGGCCCAACTCGGCCGCTAGGTCCTCGAGTACCGAAAGCGAGAAATCATCGAATGCGTTGGCTTCGCCCGCGTAGACGGTCAACGCGCCGTCCACCTCGTCGTCGACGCGAACCGGCAGCGCGACCGAGGAGCGCATACCGTGGTCGAGCGCCGGCTGCAACCACGGGACGAACGTCGGTGCTGAGCGAAGGTCGTTGATCACCTTGGACTCGCCGGTGCGGATGGCGGTGCCCGTTGGCCCATGCCCGCGGGGTTCGTCGGCCCACGTGACATCGAGGTGTTCGAGATACCCTCGATTGTTCTGGCTCCTGGCGATGACGTTGACACTTCGCCGTTCGTCGTCCCTGCCGCGCCCGTACCATGCAAGTCGATATCCCCCGTCGTCGACGGTCACTTGGCACATGCGATTCAACAACTGGATCTCACTGGTGGCCCGCACCATCACCCGGCTCCCCGAGGACAGGGTTGTCACCGCCCGCCGCGACAGGACCTCCGACTGCACATTTCTAAGTGACACGATCACCGAGACGACCTTGCCCAGTTCATCTCGCAATGGCCGCGGGGTCACCGCCATCCAGATGGTCTCGCCGTGAGCATCGCGGTAGCGGACTTCCGAGGCGTCCACTAGCTCACCGACCGAGGCCAGACCCCACCAACGCATCGCCTTCGGGCGGTCCTCTTCGAAGATCAGCTCGTTGGACTGGGTTCCGATGAGGTCGGCAACCTGCCATCCGAAGACACCGGTCACGGACGGTGAGACCCACTTGATCACACCGTCGACGTCCGTCTGCAAGATCACATCCGTCGAGTTTTCGGCGAGAATTCGATAACGAGCCTCGGACTTCGCCAACGCTTGACGGGCCCTCACTTCCACATCGATGTTGCGAAGTCCGATCACCTCGGCGATGACCGTACCCGTTCGACCCTGAATCGGTCTCGCCGAAACGGACATCCAATGCAGGGTTCCTTCGCCGCCCACGTAACGGACCTCCATCGTCTCCAACGGCTCGTTCTTGAACGCCCGACGTCGATGATCGATGCACTTCTCGGCATCCGCCTCGTAGATCAACGTGATCGAGGGCTGATTCACCAGGTCAATCGAACTGCGTCCCAGAATCTTCTGCACCGATGGTGATATCCACTGGATGATCCCTTGGTTGTTGATTTCGTAGACAATGTCGGTGGCGTTCTCGGCGAGCAAACGGTAACGCGCCTCCGACGCGGCCAACGCCTCGCGGGCGGCGACTTCGTGCTCCACGTCGCGCTGCGAGATGACTCGGCCGTTGCGCTGACCCCGCTCGTCGTAAGTCACCTGCGATCGACCAGACATCCACACAAACGTCCCGTCGAACTTCATCATCCGGAACTCTCTCGCGATCGCCACGCCGATCTCGTCCCGGAGATGTGCCCCCTCAATCTTGCTGCGATCGTCTTCGTGCACCAGCTCCATCGACTGAGTTCCCACCAAGTCGGCCGGGGTCCATCCCAATACCGATTCGACGGATGGAGACACCCATTGGATATGGAGGTCATTGTCAACCAGCATGACGAGGTCCGATGCGTTCTCCGCGAGCAGGCGGTATCGGGCTTCGGACTCCGCCAGTGTCCGGCGAGCCTCGATCTCCTTAGACGCATCCCGCAGGCCCGATACGACTCCGTTGATCCTTCCCTGCTCATCGCGCAGTGGCGACAAGTGTGCCGACATCCAACGACGTCCTCCCGCCTTGGTGCAGAACCGGAGTTCCAGGTTGTGGAGATGTTCTCCGGCCATCACCTGTCCACTCTTGGCCATCAAGTCAGAACGATCTTCGGGTGCGACCAACTCGAGCGCTTCGGTGCCGATCAATTCGTCCGAGGTCCAACCGAGCACCGACTCGATGGACGGCGAGAGCCACGTGAGAGTACCGTTCATGTCGGTCTGCATCACCACATCCGAGGCATTCTCGGCGAGCAGACGATAACGGGCCTCGGAGTGTTCGAGCGCTTGACGACTCTCCACCTGCTGACTGGCGTCACGCCACGTCGCGACCCGGACGCCCGCTTCGTGCCCGGGACCACCGACCAAGTGGACGGAGATCGACACCCAGCGATACTCCCCGCCCGCCCCCTTCAGTCGAATCGTATAGATATGGTGGTGATGGTCGTCGAGAACCGCTCCCAGGTCGTGGTAGGTGCCTCGGTCATCGGGGTGCACGATGTCGATGAAGAGTAGACCGATGAGTTCGTCGGGCCGCCACCCTAAGAGTGCCGTAACGGCATCGGAGACCCACGTCAACACTCCGGTCGAGGTGCCCACCGACACCACATCGGTCGAGTAGTCGGCCAAGAGGCGGTAGCGGGACTCAGACTCTTCGAGCGCCACGCGACTCTCGTGTTCGGCGTCAATATTTCGAGCCGCCCCAACGTAGCCGAGCACCTCACCACCCGAATCAACCATTCGCCTGCCGGAAACTGACAGCCACACGTAGCGGCCGTCGGCCCGGCGCACCCGCACTTCGACGCCGCCACGGATCTCCGAGCCTTGCCTTGCCAACTCGCGTCGCACCACATCCGCATCATCGGGGTGACGGAACTCGTGGAGGAACTGGCCGACCATGTCGTCTGGTCGGTATCCCAGCGTCTGTTCGACCGAGGGCGAGACCCACTCAATTCGAAGGTCAGGTGCGAGGCGGAATACGACGTCGGAAACGTTCTCGGCGAGCATCTGAAACTGGCTGAGTAACCGTTCGCGATGCGTGGTGTCGCGCCAGGTGTAGCCAAGTTCGTCGCCTACTCGCACTACGCGGATGTCAAGGTGGCGGTTCCCCTCGTCACCCGTACCCACGAGCACGAAGTCGTCGATTTCCAGTGGGTCACCGGTATCGATCGTGCGCGCGTACAGATGAAACAAGCCCGTCTCGATCGATGACGGATAGAGGTCTAACAGCCGAGCCCCGATCAGCGCGTCGTACGGAAGATTGATGAATGCGACCGCTGGCTCATTCGCTTCGACGTAGATGAAATCGACAACTGTACCGAGTTCATCCCGCACCACCCGCAGCACGATCATCGGATCCATCAACGCCTGCAGCATGTCCCCGAGACTGTCGCGCAGGGAGAGGTTGTCGTGCACCGTGAGATCCGACGATCGTTTCATCAACCGGAGCGCCCTTCCGATGGCATCACGAGAGTGATACTCCACGGCAAGGCGAGAGGGTTCGTTGGCACGAACCTCCCCTTTCGAACGATGAGTGGCACCGACAGACCAGAACTCGCATATAGCCGATACTAGGTAGACCGATCTCCCTTGACAAGAAAACTTTCACCAATTCGCAAGAAGCCCACACCAATCGTGACCGCCCGGACGAACGCCATTCATCACGCCTCGACCAATCTGTGACCGCAACATCAAATCCAACCGATCTGGGCCCGACTTCCCACCTGGGAGCTCCTACACAATCCGGTTGACCGCCTCGTCAATATTTCGTGCCTGCAAAGTTCATGGATTGAAGTTCGACAAACCATGTCGCCAACGTGTTGACACGCCGTGGCCGGTTGTCGTTCGATACCCGACGCGGCAGATGTCAAAATCTGTGCTAGCGGTGAAAAGGTGCATCCTGATTTCGGTAACGGCTCGGCGAAAATGGCATTTGGCCAGAAACTGGCAAATCATCTTCGCGGTTGGAAGTCCGGCGCAACGGGCTTTCACGTCTCGCACCCGACTGAAGGCAATCCAACTTGATCGAGAGCTCGGAACGAAAATGTCGCCTCAAGCGTCAGAGCGCAAGGTGGAGACGGAGTGCCTCATCGAGTTCAGCCATCAGATCTTCAGGGACTTCTCGAATCGCGTTTCCAAGTCGCTCCACAGAAATGGGTCGGACTTGCTCAGCTTGGGTCTTGGAGTCGTGCTCCAGTCATCGTCGTAGGCAACGGTTTGACTCCCATCGAAACCTCCATACTCGTCGGGCAGAGAGAGGACCGTGTCCGCCACAATTGTCCCGAATCGTCTGCAAAGGACTGGCGTCATCTATAACCGTGATTCACACTTCTCTGCTCATTACGCGTCTCAACATTCGATGCAGAGGCGTCACAACTTTCGATACGCGTTGACCGCGACCGCCGAACTGACCACCAGGTCGCGACCGACCTCCAGAGACGTCCTGCGCTACAGGTTGATCGTGCCCGACAAAGTACTTGCGAAGGACGGTGTCTGCGTTCCGGTGTCGATGTTGGCGACATTGAAGGTCCCACTGAACTTCAGCGAACCAGTGGCGCCGGCGAACTTGCCCGTACCACCCGTAATCTTGGCGACCCCGCTGAGCGTTGCCGTGCCCGCACCATCGGGAACGGTAGCTGACGAACTCACGACCAACAGTGCCAGCGAGTTACCTGATCCCGAGAGGGTCCCACTCCCGTTGAAACTGAAGCCCGTGTTCGTCGCCGTGGTGGGGACCTGACCCGCACCGCTCAATGCGCTCAAGCCGAGATCAGCGCCCGTCCCCGCGCCGCTCAGCGACGTCACGGTTGCCGATCCGGACGTGGAATTATTCACAATGAGCAAGGTAAAGGTGCCCGAGTACGAAGCGCTGAACACCACGCTCTTCGTAGCGGGCGAGGTGGTCGTCGTCGTACGTTTCGTCACGGTGGTGGTCGTCTGCTTCGGCTTTGTGGTCGTCGTCGCACCGGCCTTCGTAGTGGTCGTTGACTTACCAGATGCCGCTCGGAAGGTGATCGGGGCGGCGGCCGTGTCGCCACCGCTCGCGTTGCCCGCGCTAATGGCACAATTCTTCAGGTTCGACGATGTCGTGCCGCAGGCCCCACTACCGATTGTGCCGGCCACGACCTTGAACGCGGTGCTGGGCAACACCCCAGCGGCCGTGATCGTCACGGGCGTAGCGGTGGCGGTGTCACAACCTCCCTGTCCGCTGGCCGTGACGAGACACTCCACGAGGAAGACCTGGCCATTCGGCGTGAAATTGGTGCCGGATACCTTCACGGTGGCGCCGTTCGTGAGGTCAGCCGACGGCTGAATGGTCAGGGCGGGCGGGTTCACGATCGACGCCATCGGGGTGACACTCTGCGAAGGCGACGAACTTGAACTAGCCCCGACCTTGTTCTTGGCGACCACGGTGAATGTGTACGTCGTTCCATTCGTCAATCCCGACATCGTGCACGTCGTGCCAAATGTGGTGCACGTCTTGTTGGCGGGGTGCGACGTTGCCACGTACCTGGTGATTGTGGCGCCACCGTCGGACGTCGGAGCGGACCAACTGACCACCGCAGATGCCTTGGCGGCAACGGCGGATACCGCGTTGGGAGCGGTCGGCTTTGTCGCTCCCTTACTGCCGGAGACTAAGACCAGTACGACCGCAACCACGACAATCGCAACAAAGGCCGAAATCAGAACGGCCGGACGTGTCCAAAACTTTCCACTCATTGTGCTAAACCCTTCGCTTAGCCCCCACGTCCGGTCTAACACAGAGGCGCCGCATCACGACGTGCGCGTGTCGGCGAGGTCGTGGGCGCAGCTTCGAGCCAACAGTTGCAGGACCGTGCTTTCACGCGACCCAGAACTCGACCTCAGTTGGTGGAACCGGCACGGACGTCCTGCGGCCCAGGGTCGACCGAGGTCTGACCGACGTGGGTGCCGGCGAGGACGATATCGAGAGCCTCACAGTGGCTGACGCGGACAGTGCGGCTACGCAGGTCCGCATCGCCAGGTTCATCCTGGCCAGCGAGTCCATTGGCTTCACGGCACTGCGCATTGAGCATTTGACCGGTCACCGGCAAAGTGCCCCCTCTTTGACAAGCAGTCAAGACCGCGACACAGGGATCTGCGCTGATCGATCACTCTTGGTGGTCGCCAGTCATAATTGAACAATGCCCCGACTACTTCCACCAGTGATTCCTCCTGGCTCCATGAGCCAGTTGCCCCAGCCACATCTTGATGTGGACGACCGTTCGTACCTACGTCCATGGAACGCAGGTGACGTCTCGGTGGTGGTCGACGCGTACAGCGATCCCGACATTCAGATGTGGATTCCATACTCGTTTGATGAGAATGAAGCAGGACAAGTGATTGGGCGGTGGAATGAGACCTGGCAGCAGGAGACAGGGGCATGCTGGGCGATTGCGAAGCGGTCGGACGATTCTGCCTTCGGTCGATTCGCCTTCCAGACCATCGACTTCATCGGAGGTTCCGCCGACATTGCGTATTGGGTACTTCCACTCTCACGAGGCATGGGATTCGCACCGCTGGCGACCACCGCAATCAGTGAGTGGGCCTTCAATCAGTTGGGTCTCCATCGATTGCAACTGTTTCATTCCGTGCGCAATGGAGCCTCTTGTCGTGTCGCCGCCAAAGCGGAATTCAAACTCGAAGCGACACTGCAAAGTGAATCCTTCTATCGTGATGGCTGGCACGATACACACCTGCATGCTCGCGTGCGGACCCAACCGATTCCAATTGGGTAGTCGTTGGAGTCCAACATCCAGTTTCAGTGAGAAGTGGACGAAATCAGTCCCGTTGACATGCGGAGGTCGTGGTCGGACCTTAGAAGCGCGTCCTCAGGTCGCCTCAAGCGCGCATCTTCCAAGTTGATTAGATTCAGCCACAGTCTCAACCAGAGGAGCGGTTACGTCGAATCAATCAGTGGCTGACCTGACGAGAGCCTTGGATCAAGCTCAAAACGTGCTGTCAGGAGTGCCGCCCTCCCAGTTGAGCGACGCGACGCCCTGTGCCAAGTGGAACGTCCAAGACCTGTCACACCACTTGGTTGGTGGCACCATGATGTTTGGCTCCGTCACCCGAGGTGACACTGTGCCCGAGATGACTGAGGCAACTGATCTCACGGCAGGCGATATCGTTGCAACCTTCAACGCCGCAAAGGAGTCCTTACTCGCCGCCTGGCAAGAACCTGGCGTATTTGAGCGCGAGATAGTGTTTTCGTTCGCCACGCTGCCCGCGGATATAGCAGCACGAGTTCAATTGATGGAGGTCGTGGTGCACACGTGGGATCTCGCCCAAGCGACGGGTCAAGTCGACTCTCTTGACAACTCGCTCGCGGAGACCGTCATGACCTTCGCCGGTGCCATCGTACCGGAGTCGTCTCGCAACATCGAGGGCGAACCCTTTGGCGTCGAAGTTGCTGAACCCGATTCAGCGTCCCCATATGTGAAGCTCGCCGGTTTGATGGGACGCAAGCCGTAGAACTGCAGATGCAAGTCTCAATCGGTGACAGAGGGCCAATGTCTTCAAGTCTGATGTCGGAGGCCAACGACGGCTCCAACTCCCGTTTGATCCATCTCCAGCAAACTCGTACCGGAATTCGCCTGAACGTCGAGGTCCTGATGTCGGTTGCCCCTTCTCCCACACAGTTTGCCGAGGGTGGTCGGTTGAATGCACAAGGGAATTCGATCTCGGCGGCACGAAGGTCCAGGCTCTGCCTGGGCCCTCGATATTGGTGGCGGGAGAACTGTGGTGAAGGGCCAACACGTCGCGAGATATCGCCCAAACATCTTGATAGAGCTACGCGCACACCCCCGTGCACACCCAGCTGCACACCCCCGTGCACCGAGTCAAGCGTGCTGAGTCTGTGAGATGAAGTCGGACGAGCCATTCTTGACGAATCCCTGTTCTTCGTCGCGTATTCGATCCCGTAGTAGAGACGTCTGGTCGGTGGAAGGTAGGTCGCGCCATTCTTATATTTTCGATGAGGCAAGAATAGAAATCCTGCCGTACCGCCGAGTAAAGAGCTCGCGCATCAACCACAATCCCAGGAATTGGCGCCTTGGAGCTCGACGGTAGACTCTCCCTAGCAGTAGGTAACTCGAGATCGAAGATTCATTAGACGCCACTCGCAACCTCTCGTTACGTGACCGAAGGTCCAAACGTTCGCACTAGCGCATCGTAAGCGAGGAAGCCTGCGGAGCGAAGATTGGTGGGGCCAGTGGACTTTCGAATCATTGACTATGAGAGACGTCTGCACTTCAGACGACGCTCCGCGTCTTGGGACAGCCTCGCCTTGGCAGAATCGTGATTCAGCACCCGTTTTTTGCCACCGAACCTTGGTGCTTGCGCGAGACCAGCCTGGATCTCGATGTTCTGGCGCAGAGTGAATCAGTATTTGCACTGTCAAACGGACACATCGGTTGGCGCGGCAACCTCGATGAGGGAGAGCCTCACGGACTTTCGGGTTCGTATCTGAATGGGGTCCACGAACTTCGACCGCTCCCCTACGCTGAGGCGGGCTACGGATATCCGGAACAGGACCAGGTGATGATTAACGTCACCGACGGCAAGGTAATTCGTCTGCTCGTCGATGACGAACCCTTTGATGTTCGCTACGGCGAACTGCACAGCCACGAACGCTGCTTGGACTTACACGCGGGCGTGCTCGATCGGCGCGTCGAATGGTCTTCGCCGTCTGGAGGACGCGTTCGAGTGCACTCACAGCGCATGGTGTCACTCGTCCAGCGATCGGTGGCCGCAATCTGCTACGAGGTCGAAGCCGTCGATCATCAGGTACGCGTCGTTGTCCAGTCGGAGTTGGTCGCCAACGAACCTTCACAGCCCCCAAGCAACGATCCGCGGGCATCCTCTGCAATCAACCTCCCTTTGAGGGGTGAGTTTCACTCCAGTGAGGGGCATCGATGCGAACTGCTTCACGGCACCAACTTCAGCGGACAATTGATGGCCGCCGCCATGGATCATGAAATCGAAGGGCCGTCGTCGATGAAGGTCCATTCCGAGAGTTTCGACGATCTCGGCCGAGTGACCGTGACGGTATCGCTCGAACCAGGCGAACGCCTGCGCCTCATCAAGTACGTCGCCTACGGATGGTCCGCGCAGCGTTCGAAAGAGGCACTGCGTGACCAGGTCGACGGCGCGCTCGTTGCGGCGTGCGACACCGGTTGGGACGGCCTATGCTCGCAACAACTCGAATATTTGAATGAATTCTGGGACCGCGCGGACGTTGAGCTCGAGGGCGACGACGAGATCCAACAGGCCGTTCGGTTCTCCCTCTTCCACGTGCTGGCGGCGGCTGCGCGAAGTGAGCGACGCGCCGTCCCCGCGAAAGGGCTCACCGGCAACGGCTACGACGGGCACGCGTTCTGGGACAGCGAGACATTCGTGCTGTCGGTCCTCAATTACACCTTGCCCGCGGCGGTCGCCAACGCATTGCACTGGCGCCACGACACGCTCCCTGCGGCGACGGACCGTGCGCAAAGTCTCGGCCTCAGGGGTGCGACGTTCCCGTGGCGCACCATTAGTGGCGCGGAATGCTCGGCGTACTGGCCCGCGGGAACGGCCGCCTTTCACGTGGGCGCCGACGTCGCCGACGCCGTCATCCGGTACCTCCACGCCACGGGTGACGACGAGTTTGAGGCGACGGTGGGTCTTCGGTTGTTGAGCGCCACGGCGCGGCTGTGGTTTTCGCTCGGGCATTTCGATCGCGCGGGAGGATTCCGCATCGACGGAGTGACCGGTCCCGACGAATACAGCGCAGTTGCCGACAACAACGTCTACACGAATCTGATGGCCCAGCGGAATCTGCTCGCGGCGTGCGACGTGGCCGAGCGAAACAATGATGAGGCGCACGAGCTCGGTATCACGGCGACGGAGATATCCGGGTGGCGTCGTGCGGCGCAGGCCATGGTGGTGCCGTTCGACCATGCGCTCGGGGTCCACTCCCAGAGCGAACGCTTCACCGACCACGAGGTCTGGGATTTCGAAGCCACGTCGCCAGAGGACTATCCACTTCTACTCCACTTTCCGTACTTCGACCTCTACCGCAAGCAGGTGGTCAAGCAGGCTGACCTAGTACTGGCGATGTTCCTGCGCGGCGACGCTTTCTCCATCGAACAGAAGAGACTCAACTTCGACTATTACGAGAGACTCACCGTACGTGATTCATCGCTGTCAGCCTGTTGTCAGTCCGTGATCGCCGCCGAGGTCGGCTACCTGTCCCTAGCGTACGACTACCTCGCCGAAGCTGCCCTCATGGACCTTGACGACCTCGAACACAACACCCGTGACGGCCTGCACATGGCATCGCTCGCGGGAACCTGGATTGGATTGGTGGCTGGCCTCGGCGGGATGCGCGAGTGCGGATCGACGCTCAAATTCGCCCCCCGACTGCCCGAGGGGATCGCTCGACTCTCGTTCAACATCGAGTTCCGTGGCCGACGCCTGCACGTCGAGACCACGCCATCGACAACGAGTTATATCTTGAAGCGAGGTGACGACCTCGAGATACTCCACTTCGCGGATGCCGTCACGGTCTCGGCGAGCCAAACGTCGGTCTTCCCGGTGACCAGTGACGACGCGCTGAAAATGATCCTCTCACCACCGAGCCAACCCTCCGGACGCGAGCCCGCTCGTCGCCTCGCTACATTGGCGCGCAACGAGGAGAAGAAGTGACTGAGGTGGGCGGCCACGAGTCGGGCGTGAACGTGGACCTCGGAGCCTACGACGCCTGGCTCTTCGACATGGACGGGGTCTTGACCAAGACCGCCGCGGTGCACGCCGCGGCCTGGAAACAGGCCTTCGACGAGTTCCTCCAACGCGAGGCCACCCGAAGCGCCACGCCATTCGTGTCGTTCGACGTCGAGAGCGACTATGAGAAGTACGTCGACGGTGAACCTCGCGAGGACGGCGTGCGCAATTTTCTGGCTTCGCGCGACATCAAGCTCCCCGAGGGCGCCGACGGCGACACCCTTGACGCTCACAGCGTCAAGGGACTGGCCAATCGCAAGAATGACCTCGTACTCGAGGTGATGCAGCGTAACGGCGTGGAAGTCTTCGAGGGGGCCGCGACGCTGGTGGGAGAACTGCGCCGACGTGGCGTCAAGGTCGCGGTCATCTCGGCCAGTGAGAACACCAGGGCCGCTCTCGACGCGGCCGGCATCCTCGCTCTGTTCGACGCCATCGTCGATGGGAATGTCGTGAAGGAACGTCACCTCGCGGGCAAGCCCGCCCCCGACAGCTTCCTCGAGGGTGCGCGGGTACTCGGCGTCGAGCCGGGTCGCTGCGTGGTACTCGAAGATGCCCTCGCCGGTGTGGAGGCCGGTCGCGCCGGGCACTTCGCACTGGTCATCGGGGTCGACCACCACGACGCGCCTGGGGTACACGACTACACGGAACAACTTCGAGTGCACGGCGCCGACGTGGTGGTGAGCAGTCTCGTTGCGCTCGTCCCGGCGGCGTAGCGATCCGTGCGGGGATCACGCCTCAACACCGGCATCGCTGACGCCGCAGTGCCTCGGTCGTTGACTCAGCGGCCGAGCACGAATCGATTGACCGCGAGTGCGAAACCCTCATCTTCGTTCGACTTGGTCACCATCGACGCTGCCTCCTTCACGGCGGCATCGGCGTTGCCCATGGCGATGCTGAGGCCCGATTGGGCGAACATCGAGACGTCGTTGTGCATGTCGCCGATGGTGGCGATCTCTTCGGGCGCCACGCCGTAGAGCTCCGAGAGGAAGCGAACGACTCGGCCCTTGTTGGCGTCGGGGTGGGTCACATCAAGGAAGTAGGTCTGCGACCGCGTCGCCGAGACCTGCGAACCGAACATCGCGCCCATCGCCGTACTCGCCGCGGCGCCCGCACCGGCGTCGTCGCTCACGCCGACCACCTTGGTGATGCCGTCCTCGACGGAGCGAAAGTCGCTCAGCTTTGTCGGTTGGCATCCGCAACCGCGCGACTCATGCTCGACGTGAGGACCGTTCTCGTCCAACACGAACCATTCCGAACCTTGATAAACCCAGACCGAGAGACTGTGAGAGTGGAGCAATTCGATGATTGGAGCGGCAAGGTGATCGTCGATGGTCCTCTCCTCGAGCACCCGCATTTCGCGATCGACGATGAGAGCACCGTTGAAGGCCCCCAGAGGAGTACTCAGACGAAGGGGTCCAATGAGCATCTCGAGACCCTGGGGTGGGCGCGCGCTGGTGATGGCGAATATAACGTCCGCGTCACCCAACGCCTCGACGGCGCGAATGGAGTCCTTGGTGAGGGTCTTATCCGGTGTCAAGAGGGTGCCGTCGACGTCCGAGATGAGGAGACGTACCGAAGCGCGCTCTGGTTCGTCCACTGGGTCGCTCACTGGGGCAGGCACCAGTCGTGCGGCGCAATCAAGCGCGTGATGGACTCTGGCCCCCACGAGCCCTTGGCGTAGGGCTCGACCGCCGGCGAACGCTCGAGCAGCGGGGCCGCCACTTCCCAGAGCCGCTCGATACCGTCGGAGCGCGTGAACAGCGAGCGATTGCCGAGCATGGCTTCGAGGATGAGGTGCTCGTAGGCCTCGAGGTTGTTGGCGGCCTGGAACGAGTCCTTGTAGTGGAATGTCATCTCGGCCGAATCGAGGTGCATTCTCGGTCCAGGTTCCTTCGCGAGGAAGTGCGCGTGGATCGAGCCCGGATCGGCGAAGTCCACCACGAGCTTGTTGCCGCGCCACTTTGGCGCATGCTCACTTAACGGGAACAGTCGCATCACCGGCTCGTCGAAGCCGATCGTTATCACCTGACGACTCTGGGCGAGGCACTTCCCGGTACGGAGGTAGAAGGGCACTCCCTTCCACCGAGTGTTCTCCACCTCGGCCCGCAACGCAACAAATGTCTCAGTCTGGGAGTCAGCCGCAACGCCGTGCTCGTTGCGGTAGCCGTCGTACTGGCCACGCACGACCTGGGCGGGATCGATGGGGCGCAGGGTCTCGAAGACCTTGTGTACTTCGTCGCGCAGCGGTCCGGCGTCCAGACTGGTCGGCTGTTCCATGGCGAGGAAGCCCAACACCTGGAAGAGGTGAGTCACGACCATGTCGCGAAAAGCCCCCGTCTCTTCGTAGAAGGCGCCTCGATTCTCAATCGAGAGGGTCTCGGGGACGTCAATTTGCACGAAGCGAACGTGGTCTCTGTTCCAGAGCGGTTCGAAGAGCCGGTTAGCGAAGCGCAGGGCCAGGATGTTGTCAATCGACTCCTTGCCGAGGAAGTGATCAATGCGAAAGACCTGGGTCTCTTCGAAGTTGGCCTTGATCACCATGTTGAGATTTCGCGCCGACGCGAGGTCCATTCCGAAGGGCTTCTCACAGATCACCCTCGCGTTCTCGCTCAGTCCGGACGCGCCAAGGGTCTCGACGACGCTGAGCACGGCGTCGGGCGGAATCGCGAGGTGAAAGAGCCGTCGCACGCCGGCGCCGATCTCGGTCTCGGCTCGAGCGACCGCGACGCGGAGCCCGCTGAAGTCGTCGGGTTCGGCCGCGACGAAGGAGAGGGACCCCTCGAACTGTTCCCAGAGTTTGCCCTCGGGAGAGTTCGAGCCGAACTGCCGGACGGCGTCGCGGGCGTAGACGCGGAAGGCGTCGGTACCCATGGCGAACGCCGACGGCGCAGTCCCAATGATCCGGTAGCGCTCGGGCAACAGGCCCGCCGTCGCGAGATGGAACAGGCCGGGGATGATCTTGCGCTTGGCGAGGTCGCCGGTCGCGCCGAAAAGCACGATGACGTGGTTGTCAGGGACCTCGGACTTCTGGGGAAATGGCTCCGGGCTCATGAAGAACCTCCAATGATCGTGCGGCGGATGGTGCCTTCAGCGCCAACGAAGATCTCGCTCACCAGATCGGGCTCGAACAACCCGTGTGCGATGACCCCCGGGGTGGCCGAGAGCCATCGGGCCAGTTCGCTGGGTGCCGTGACCGACCCCAGGTAGTCCGCGATGACGCCGCCGTCCGGACTGGCCGGTGCGGCGCGCACGTGGCACGCTCCGAGCCGGTGCAGCGTCGCGGCCAGCCCGAAAGGCGATAGTTCGAGGGGTACCGGGGCGCGGAGGGCGTCGACGACCTTGGTGGCGTCGGCGATCACCACGAATCGCTCGGCGGCAGCCGCGACGATCTTCTCGCGGGTCTGCGCGCCGCCGCCGCCCTTGATCAGCCACCCGTCGGATGTGATCTGATCTGCGCCGTCGATAGCGAGATCGAGACGCTCGACATCGTCAAAGGGGCGAACGCGCAGTCCGAGCGATCGAGCGGCTTGCTCCGTGCGCGGCGAGGACGCGACGAAGACGGCCGTCGGTGCGCGCCGGGCGATGGCCTCGAGCAAGAAGGCGACCGTCGTGCCGGTGCCGAGACCGACGAGCATCCCGTCCTCCACGAGTTCGCTTGCGGCTTCAGCGGCTAGACGCTTCTCTCCATCGACGCCCATGCTCACATCGCCGATCGGTCGGCCATGATAAGCGACTGTGCGGCCTCGACCCGGCACGCCGGGATCGACTCGTCGCCTTCGAGGAGTTTCGCGAGTGCCTCGCGCTTGTTCGAACCACTCACCAGCCAGAGCAGTTGGTCCGCTCGGGCGAGGCCGAGGTAGGTGAGGGTCATGCGTCGGCGGCCCTCGTACTCGCCGGTGGTCGACACTAGACGGTCGCGCACGTCGAGCACCGGATCTCCGGGAACGAGCGACGCGGTGTGACCGTCGGGGCCAAGTCCCAGGTGCACGAGGTCCAGGCGCTGGGGCAGCCGGTCAGCGTAACGTTCGGCCGCGGCGTCGAGATCATCGTCGTTGACGGACATGGGTTCGATCAGGGGCGAAACGCCGGCAAGGATGTCGATGAGGTTCGTCAGGTTGCGCCCGGGATCGCCCGGCGGGGCGACCCGCTCGTCCACTTGGAAGATGACCGTTTGTTCCCAAGGCATGTCGCGCCCGAGCAGTTCGGCGAACATCCTCCACGGGGTGCGCCCGCCACTCACCGCAAAGCTGAACGCGCCCTGGGCCGCGACGCAGCGGCGAGCGTGCTCGGCGACGAAGTCCGCCGCCGCCGTGGTGACGTCATCAACGCCAGTGAACGTCCGGGTCTCGTGATGCACCCTAGAAGCTCTTCTCGACGTGTCCGCCGAACTCCGAGCGCATCGCCGACAGCACCCTGGCGGCGAAGTCGCCCTGTCCGCGCGACTCGAAGCGCTGGAAGAGCGCTGCGCTGATGACCGGCGCGGGCACCGACTCGCTGATCGCGGCTTCGACGGTCCAACGTCCCTCGCCCGAATCAGACACCCGGCCCTTGAACTCGGACAACTCGGGAGAACGCGCCAGCGCATCGGCGGTCAGGTCGACCAACCACGAGCTGACGACCGAGCCGTGGCGCCACACCTCGGCGACCTCGGCAACGTCGATGTCGAAGGAGTAGAACTGGGGGTCGCGCAATGGAGTGGTCTCGGCGTCGGATTCGACCTTCTGGCGTCCGACGTTCGCGTGCTTGATGATGCTGAGACCTTCGGCAATCGCGGCCATCATGCCGTACTCCACGCCGTTGTGCACCATCTTCACGAAATGCCCCGCTCCGTTGGGGCCACAGTGGAGATACCCGTCGGGCGCCGTCCCGGCGCTACGGACGCGCCCCGGTGTGGGCTGGCGACGGTCCGGGCCCGGTGCGATCGAGCGAAAGATCGGCTCGAGCCGGGCCACGACGTCGTCCTCCCCGCCGATCATGAGGCTGTAGCCACGCTCGAGACCCCACACGCCGCCGCTCGTCCCACAGTCGACGTAGTGGATGGCGCCCTTGGCGAGTTGGGCGGCGCGAACGATGTCGTCCTGGTAGTAGGAATTACCACCGTCGATGATGACATCGTCACCCGAGAGATATCCCGCCAGCTCATCGAGCGCGCCTTGAGTATTCGCCGCGGGGAGCATCAGCCAGATGGCCCGTGGGCCGTCGAGCTTCTTCACGAGGTCCTGGAGCGACGTCGCGGCAACGATGCCGTCGGACGTGAACTGTCGCACGGCGTCGGCGTTGACGTCGTAGACGACGCAGTTGTGCCCGTCACGCACGAGGCGGTGCACGAGATTCGCCCCCATTCGGCCCAGGCCGACCATTCCCAGTTGCATCGGACTTTCGGTGGTCATACGTCCTCTTTCTTCTTGAGTGTCCGGTACTGCTCGATGAGCGCGTTGGTCGAGGAGTCGTGCTTGAGCTCCGGCTCGTCGAGCGAGACGAGTTCGGGGACGATCTGGACGGCTAGGACCTTGCCGAGCTCCACACCCCACTGATCGAAGGAGTCAATACCCCAGATAGTCCCTTGCGTGAAGACGGAGTGCTCGTAGAGGGCGATGATCGAACCGAGCAGTCGCGGGGTTAGCACCTCCCCCATCAGCACGTTCGTTGGCCGATTGCCCTCCATGACCCGGTGTGGCACCTCGTGCTCGGGCGCGCCTTCGCTGCGCACCTCCTCCTCGGTCTTGCCGAACGCGAGTGCCTGGGCCTGGGCGAAGACGTTCGAGGTCAGGATGTCATGGTGCTCGCCCAGGAGGTTGAGACCCTTCGCGAAACCGATCAGGTCAACGGGCACGACAGTGGTGCCCTGATGGATCAACTGGTAGAAGCTGTGCTGGCCGTTGGTCCCGGGTTCACCCCAGTAGATGGGGCCAGTCTGATGGGTGACCACCGTGCCATCGAGCGAGACGTGTTTGCCGTTGGACTCCATGGTGAGCTGCTGGAGATACGCGGGCAGGCGCTTGAGGTACTGGTCGTATGGCATCACTCCCACGGTCTGGCAACCGAGGAAGTCGCGGTTCCACACTGCGAGCATGCCCATCAACACCGGCAGATTCGTCTCGAACGGAGCAGTGCGGAAGTGCTCGTCCATGGCGTGGAAACCGGCCAGGAGCTCGGCGAATCTCTCGGGTCCGATGGCGATCATCGTCGAGAGACCAATGGCCGAGTCCATCGAATAGCGGCCACCCACCCAGTCCCAGAACCCGAACATGTTCGCAGTGTCGATACCGAACTCCGAGACCTTCTGCGCGCTCGTCGACACCGCAACGAAATGTCGGGCGACCGCGGCCTCGTCACCCAACTGGTCGATCAACCAGGCACGGGCCGACTGCGCGTTGGTGATCGTCTCGAGTGTTCCGAAAGTCTTGGAGGAGATGATGAACAGGGTCTCATCGGCCCGTAGGTCACGCACCGCCTCGACGAAATCGGTCGCGTCGACGTTCGAGACGAAGCGGAAGGTCAGGTCTCGGCGCGAGTAGAAGCGAAGCGCCTCGTAGGCCATGACCGGACCGAGGTCCGACCCGCCGATGCCTACGTTGACGACGTTCCTGATTGCCCTGCCGGTGTAGCCCTTC
>Ga0307377_10000815_pt1 | contig 41282 bp, 36 predicted proteins | sample TR3MG_FD_202535 | JGI IMG/M metagenome (GOLD analysis project Ga0307377, IMG submission 202535) | Soil microbial communities from Risofladan, Vaasa, Finland - TR-3 | ecosystem: Environmental > Terrestrial > Soil > Coastal area > Acid sulfate soil | place: Finland: Risofladan, Vaasa | collected...
GGCGTGGCGGAATCGATCACCGGTGGTCTGATCGCCAGTCGGCTCGTCAACGTGCTGGGAGCCTCGGCCTGGTTTCGCGGCGGCATCGTGAGTTACGCCTCCGAGGTGAAGTTCGACCTGCTGAAGGTGCCGCGCGGACCCGTCGTCAGCCCCGCGACCGCCGAGGCGATGGCCCTCGGTGTGCGCGAGGTGTTGGGCGCCGACGTCGGACTCAGCGTGACGGGCGTCGCCGGTCCCGGCGAGCAGGATGGCCAGCCCGCGGGGACCGTGTTCGTCGGTGTCGCGGTCGGCGACCACGTGGAGCACGTGGCGCTGCGGTTGCCGGGCGACCGACCCCGCATCCGCGCCTACAGCGCCATCAGTGCGCTCGACGCGCTGCGCCGGGTACTCGACCGTACGGCGTGACGCTTCCGGACGGGGTGGCGTGCCTGTCTCGTCCCATCCCACGGGGGGAGCCGGCGTCTCGAAGACGTCATTTCTGGTGTGTGTAGTCTGGCCGAAGTTCAGTGTGGCTAGATCCGACCAGAACCGCGAGGTGCTTCGATATGCAGGTGGCTATTCGTCCGGGAGTGTTGGCTTCGTCGTTGGCTCTGGCGACGGTCGGCCTCGCCCTCATGTCCTCGGGCGCCTGGGCGGCGACGTCCTCGCGCTACGGATTCAACGGACCGACCGGGGTGGCGGTGCAGGGCCAGCACGTGTGGGTCACCAACGCCAACGCCAATTCGGTGACCGAATTGAGTGCCACGGACGGCTCACTGGTGCGGGTCGTCTCGCTCGGCGACGCCACCCAGACCGTCGAACCCATGGGCGTTGCGGCGGACAACTCGGACGTGTGGGTCGCGGGCCTGGGGAATAGTTCGGTCACCGAATTGAACGCTACGGACGGCTCGATTGTACGCACGCTGTCGAGCGGCGGATTGAACGGCCCCGTCGATGTCGCGGTCGGTGGCTCGACGGTGTGGACGGCGAATCAGACGCATCTGGAAGATCCCGCGGGGGCCACCATTCCGTTCAGCACCTCGATCACCCGGTTCAATGCCGTGACCGGCGCGCTCGAGGGTCAGATCAGCGGATCCACGGTCAATGGTCTCAACGGCACCGACGCCGTCGCGTTCGGTGGCGCGAACGTCTGGGTCGCCAACGCGAACAGCAACGTGGTCACCGAATTCCACGCCGCCACCGGATCGCTGGTGCGGGTCGTGCGCGGCGACGGCATCAACAGTCCGCAATCGGTCGTCGTGAGTGGCTCGCACGTGTGGATCGCCAACCAGGACGGCAATTCGCTCACTGAACTCAACGCCTCGACGGGTTCACTGGTGCGGATCGTGAGCGGCGGCGCCTACGGATTCGACGGACCGAGCTATCTCGCCGCGAACACCGCTCACGTGTGGGTGACCAATCCCTTCGCCGACTCGGTCACCGAACTCAACGCTTCGACGGGCTCGCTGGTGCGGGTGATCAGGGCCGGGGCCGACCGATTGCGGGCGCCCATGGGCATCGCGGTCGGTGGTGCGCACGTGTGGGTGGCGAACCAGTGGGGGGACAGCGTCACCGAACTCAACGCCTCGACCGGCACGTTGGTGCGCGTCATCCATTGAGTCGTGAGAACGTAGTCTCGAGGTAACTCAGGAGGGCGTCCATGTCAACGTTGGAGATTCGCGTCGATCCGTCGGCCATGGGATTCGATCCGGATCGACTTGAGCGCATCCAGAGTCATTTCGACCAGTACGTGCAGGACCGCCGACTCAGTGGCTGGCTCGCGACCGTCGGCCGCGGCGGCGAACTGGTGTGGACGGGCAAGGGCGGTTACCGAGACCGCGAGAAGGACCTCGAGGTCACCGACGACACCATCTGGCGGATCTATTCGATGACCAAGCCGATCACCTCGATTGCGGTGATGATGCTCTACGAGGAGGGCCGCTTCGATCTGAACGACGACGCCGGTCAGTGGATCACGTCGCTCGCGGCACCGCGGGTCTGGTCCGGGGGCAGTTCGAGCCAGCCCGTGACGGTGCCAGCCACCGAGCCCGTTCGCGTCCATCATTTGCTGACGCACATGAGCGGGCTGACGTACGGCTTCAACTACGTGCACCCCGTCGATGCGATCTACCGTGCCAAGGGCTACGACTTCGGGTACCCCAAGGGGGCGGATCTCAACCAGGCGGTGCACGACTGGTGCTCGAGCCCCCTGCTCTTCCAGCCCGGTAGCCGGTGGAACTATTCGGTGTCGGTCGACGTGCTGGGCCGATTGATCGAACTCTGGAGCGGTCGACCGCTCGACGAGTTCGTCCGCGACCGCATCCTCGAGCCGCTGGGCATGCACGACACCGAATGGTGGTGCCCGCCCGAGAAGCAGGACCGACTGGGCATGCTCTACGTCCCGGTGAACGGAGATTCGTACCCCTACGAGGACATCGCCCGCGCGGCGACCCATCCGCCGCGCCTGCACGCCGGCGGGGGCGGACTGTTGTCCACCGCGGCGGACTACCACCGATTCATGACCATGTTGCTGCGCGGCGGGGAGCTCGACGGGGTGCGTCTCGTCTCGAATCGTACGTTGGACCTGATGACCCAGAACCACCTCCCCGGGGACGTGGACCTCGAAGCCTTCGCCACGGACTCCTTCTCCGAAGTCGACTACGCGGGCGTCGGCTTCGGACTCGGCTTCTCGGTCCTGCTGGACCGACGCAAGAACAAGAGCCTCGCTTCGGAGGGGACGTTCGGTTGGGGCGGCGCGGCGTCGACCGCGTTCTGGGTCGACCCCGAGGAGGACCTCACGGTGAGCTTCTTTACCCAATTGCTGCCGAGCGGCACCTATCCGATTCGCCGCGAACTCCAGCAGCTCGTCTACCAGGCGCTGGTGGACTGAACGGATCGGTCGGTCCCGCCACTGGGTCACCGTAGGGTCCAAGATGGGGCGGTTCGGAAGAAATCCCATCTACGAACACTTGTTCGTAGTACCGTGAATGCGGGTGGAGACCGACCGATGTCACTAGGGGTTCGTATCGTTCCCCCGGTGACGAAGAACAAGGAGAAATCAATGGCAACCGACGACCGCGCCAAGGCCCTCGAAGCCGCCCTCGGCCAGATCGAGAAGCAGTTCGGCAAGGGCTCGATCATGCGCATGGGTGAGAACCTGCACATGAACATCGAGTCGATTCCGACCGGCGCCCTCGCCCTCGACATGGCACTGGGCATCGGCGGCCTGCCCCGCGGCCGAATCGTCGAGTTGTACGGCCCCGAGTCCTCGGGCAAGTCGACCCTCGCGATGCACGTGGTCGCCGAGGCCCAGCGCAACGGTGGCGTGTGCGCCTACATCGACGCCGAGCACGCGATGGACCCCGTCTACGCCCGCGCCATCGGCGTGAACGTCGATGACCTGCTGATCAGCCAGCCCGACACCGGGGAGCAGGCCCTCGAGATCGTCGACATGCTGATCCGCTCGGGCGCTCTCGACGTGATCGTCATCGACTCGGTCGCGGCGTTGACGCCGCGCGCGGAGATCGAGGGCGATATGGGCGACAGCCACGTGGGCCTCCAAGCCCGACTCATGAGCCAGGCGCTGCGCAAGTTGACCGGTGGCCTCTCGAAGTCGAACACGGTGGCGGTCTTCATCAACCAGCTGCGCGAGAAGATCGGTGTGATCTACGGCTCACCCGAGGTGACTCCCGGTGGACGGGCCCTCAAGTTCTACGCCTCGGTGCGTCTCGACATCCGCCGGATCGAGTCGATCAAGGACGGCACCGAGATCGTCGGCAACCGTACGCGCGTGAAGGTCGTGAAGAACAAGTGCGCCGCCCCGTTCAAGCAGGCCGAGTTCGACATCATGTACGGCCAGGGCATCAGTCGTGAGGGCTCGGTGCTCGACGTCGCGGTCGAACTCGGATTCGTGAAGAAGGCCGGCGCGTGGTTCACCTACGAGGGTGAGCAGATGGGCCAGGGTCGCGAGAATGTGAAGGGGTTCTTGCGCGAGAACCCTCAGACCATGTCCGAGATCGACGGGCGGGTGCGCGAGCACATGGCCAACGCGTTGCTGCCCGACGTGGTCGGCACCGAGGCCGTCATCGACATCGATTCGCCGATCTCGCTCGACTAATCAATCGCCGTCCGACGCCGAACGTCGGTCAGTGCGAGATGACGTGATCGGACCGCACGAAGTGGCGGGTGGCGCGGCGGAACGTGAAGGTGAAGTCGGGCCAGATCGTGGTGTTCTGGCCGTTGCGGTTCAGGTACCAACTCGCGCAGCCGCTGCCCCACACGGTGCTCGGCATCTTCTCGTGGAGCGCCCGCGTCCACGTCGTGGCGGCCGCTTCGGTCGGCGCCACCATCGTGTTCGTCGAGAGCGCGACGTTGAGGGCTCCGATGACATAGTTGAGCTGGCTCTCCTCCATGAAGACAATGGAGGAGTGGCCGAGTCCGGTGTTGGGCCCGCTCAGCATGAAGAGGTTCGGGAAGTCGGGGAATGACGTGCCCTTGTAGTTGGCCAGACCGGCTTCGAAGGCGTCGGCGAGGGCCCGTCCATGGGCGCCGTGCACTCGTTGGCCGATTGGATTGTCGGTGACGAGGAAACCGGTCGCGGCGACGATGACGTCGGCCTCGTGGAGCACCCCGTCGGCGGTGACCAGTCCGCCCGGCTCGGCACGCACGATGGCGTCGGTGACGACGTCGACGTTCTCGCGCGCGAGGGCCGGGTAGAAGTCGTTGCTGATCGTGACGCGCTTGCAGCCGAGGCGGTAGTTCGGGGTGAGCTTCGCGCGCAGCGCCGGGTCGTCGATCTGGCGGGCCAGGTGCTCCTTTGACATCGTCTCGGCCTTGGTCATTCGGCTGGGGTCCTTCACGAATCCGAGCACCATGAGCTCGCGGCGCCAATATGTCCAGTAGCGCACCAGGCGTTGGGTGAGGGGTACCTTCGCGAACAGTCGACGAGTCCGCTCGGGCACCGGCTGTCCGAGGTGGGGCAGCACCCACGTGGGCGTGCGTTGGAAGACGTCGAGACGGGCGACCAGCGGCGCGATGCGGGGTACGGTCTGCACGGCGCTGGCCCCCGTGCCGATCACGGCCACCCGCCGCCCGGAGAGATCGACGTTCTGGTCCCACTGCGCCGTGTGCATGATCGTGCCCGCGAAGTGGTCGAGTCCTTCGATGGCGGGAAGGCGGGGCTCGGCGAGTGGCCCCGTGGCGAGGATGACCGCCCGCGCCTCGATGTCGCCCTGACTGGTGCGCAGTCGCCAGCGTCGCTTGGTCTCGTCGAAGTCGACCGATTGCACGTCGTGGTTGAACCGGATCGACTCGCGCAGGTGGTGGTCCGTCGCGACGTCCTGCAGGTAGGCAAGTATCTCGGGCTGGAAGCTGTAGGTGTTGGACCACGCGGGGTTGGGCGCGAAGGAGAAGGAGTAGAGGTTGCTCGCCACGTCGCAGCGACAGCCGGGGTAGGTGTTGTCGCGCCACGTGCCGCCGAGGTCGCTGGCGCGCTCGAGGATCGTGAAGTTGTGGATGCCCGCTTGGCGCAGTCGCACGGCGGCCCCGAGTCCTCCGAAACCTGAGCCGATGATCGCGACATCGAGAACCATGTCCCGACGCTACACGTGGATCTCGGGCCGCGAGGTGGTGGCGATAGCGTGACATCGATGAACACCCGCCTCCGCTTTCGACGCCTGCTGGGCGACTGCGTGCGCCGAGGGCGCGCCTACCTCAACGAGGTCGCCATCGTCGGGCCCCAGGATGCCTACGCGAAGTCCTTCCAGTACTTCGGACGCGGGGCCGCCCTCATGGCACCCCAGGGCGTCATCTACAACGAGCGGTACCTGTCGATCGGCGACGGGACCCTGGTCGGGCCCAACGTCTGTCTCACCGCGGGCATCAGCGGGGAGCAGACGATGCTGAGCTCTCCGGTCGTGCGCATCGGACGTAAGTGCATCATCGGGCGCGGCTCGCACATCATCGGCCACTGGAGCATCGAGCTCGGCGACGAGATCCAGACCGGCCCGTACGTGTACATCACCGATCAGAACCACACGTACCTCGACCCCGACCAGCCCGTCGGATGGCAGACGCCGACCGAAGCGGCCGTCAAGATCGGCTCGGGCAGTTGGCTGGGGGCGAACGTCGTCATCCTGCCGGGCACGGTGCTCGGACGCAACACCGTCGTCGCCGCCGGCGCCGTCGTACGCGGGACGTTCCCGGGCCACGTGGTCCTCGGCGGGGTGCCCGCCAAGGTGCTGCGCCACTACGACCCGGCCGAGGGTTGGCGCGCGGGACCGCCCCAGTGAGCCCACGGCGCTTCGGCGTCGACCTGTCGCCGCTGCGGCGCTCGACGCAGTATCGACGGCTCTACATCGCGGGACTCATCACGTCACTGGGCAGCCAAGCGACGTACGTGACCGTCCCGTACCAACTGAAGGTCCTCACCCAGTCCCCACTCGCGGTGGGCTCGCTGGGACTGGTCGAGTTGGTACCCCTCGTGGTCCTCGGCCTCTACGGGGGCGTGCTCGCCGACCGGCTGAACCGCCGCCGCCTCATCATCTCCATGGAAGTCGTGCTGATGCTCTCGACGGTGGTGCTCGTGGTGAACGCGCTGCTGGCCCATCCGTTGGTGTGGGTCCTCTACGTCGACGCCTTCGTGGTGGCGGGCGCGTCGAGCCTGCAGCGCCCCAGCATCGAGGCGCTCAACCAGACCTTCGTCGCGCACGACCTCCAACGATCGGCCGCGGCACTCGCGAATATCCGCTACTCGGTCGCCTCGCTCGTCGGCCCGGCCCTCGGGGGCCTCGCCGCGGTGACCCTGGGGCCGGCGACGGTCTACCTCGCGAACGTGGTCACCTTCACCGCGTCGCTCGCCATGCTGATGTCGCTGCACGCGACGGTGATCGATGACGTGGCCGTCGACGGCCACATGGTCGCGTTGCGCGCTGGCCTCAACTACGCGCGGTCACGTCCGGACATCCTCGGCACCTACGTCATCGACCTGCTGGCCATGGTCCTGGCCTTCCCGGTCGTGATGCTGCCCTTCGTGGCCGCGCAGTTCCACGAGACCTACGCCCTCTCGCTGCTCTACCTCGGGCTGCCCGTCGGGGCCATGGTCGCCACCTTGGTGTCGGGGTGGACCCATCGGGTCCACCACTACGGCCGCGCAGTGGTCGCCGCCGCGTCGCTGTGGGGTCTCGGCATCGCCGTGTTCGGCTACTCGTCGACGCTGTGGCTCGCCTTCGTCGGTCTGGCCATCGGTGGCGGCGCGGACGCGATCAGTGGCATCTTCCGCACGGCGATGTGGAACGAGTCGATCCCGCCCGACGTGCGCGGACGCATGGCCGGTATCGAGATGATCTCGTACTCCCTGGGGCCGACGGCCGGACAGTTCCGGGCCGGGGTGATGGCGGCGTGGACGACGTTGCGGTTCTCCCTGACGTTCGGAGGTCTGGCGAGCACCGGCTCCATCGGCGCCGTGGCCGCGGCGTTGCCGGGGCTGTGGAACTTCGACGCGCGCACCGACGTGCACGTGCGCGCGGTTCGCGAGTTGAGGGCCGCCGAGGGATCGGGTTCGAACTAGACCCTCGCCGGCGAGCCTCTACGCTCGAAGCATGACAAGGACCTCCTACCTCGTGACCGTGAGTGGCCCCGACCGGATCGGGGTCGGAGCCGAGCTGTTCGCCGCGCTGTCGTCGTTGCGCGACGAGGGCGTCGCGGTCGTCGACGTGGCCCAGATCACCATTCGCGGCGCCCTGGTCCTCTGCGCCGAGGTCAGCAGTGAGCAGCCGGTCGCGGCCGGCCGCCTCGAGGCCGCGCTCGCCAGCCGGACGATCGAGGGATCGGGCGTCACGGTGCGCGTGGAGCCGGTGACGTCCAGCGAGGTCGGCGACGGACGACGTCTCCTCGTCACGTTCCTCGCGCCCACCATCGACGCCGCGCAACTCGAGGGTGTGTTCCGAGCAATCGCCTCGTGCGGGGCGACGTGTGAACGCATCGTCCACCTGGCGAGCTACCCCGTCGACGCCTACGAGTTGGTCGTGCGAGGACCCGAGCACGCGGCGCTGCGCGAATCGTTGACCCAGGTGGCCGCGTCGCACGGACTGGACCTCGCGGTCCAGCGCGCCGGACTGCACCGTCGATCGAAGCACTTGGTGGTGATGGACGCGGACTCGACCTTGCTCCAGGACGAGGTCATCGACCTGCTCGCCGACGCGAGCGGCCACGCCGTCGAGGTCGCGGCGATCACCGCCTCGGCGATGGCGGGCGAGATCGATTTCGCCGAGTCGCTGCGCCGGCGGGTGTCGCTGTTGGCGGGTCTCAGCGCGAGCGTGCTCGACGACGTCCGTTCCCGACTGCGCCTGACCCCGGGTGCGCGCACGCTGCTGCGCACGCTGGGTCGCCTCGGCTACGTACCGGCGGTGGTCTCGGGTGGATTCGTCGAAGTCCTCGAGCCGCTGCTGGCCGAACTCGGCGTCGACTACCTCGCGGCCAATCGTCTGGAGATCGTCGAGGGTCGCCTGACCGGCCAGGTCGTGGGTGAGATCGTCGACCGGGCCGGCAAGGCCGAGGCCCTGAAGCGCTTCGCCCGCGAGATCGGCGTGCCCCTCGAGCAGACCGTGGCGGTCGGCGACGGGGCCAACGACATCGACATGATCTCGGCGGCCGGGCTCGGCATCGCCTTCAACGCCAAGCCCGTCGTGCGCGAGCACGCCGACGCGGCCCTGTCGGTGCCTTACCTCGACGCGGTGCTCTACTTCCTCGGCATCAGCCGCGAGGAGATCGAGGCGGAGTAGTGGGCCGCGGCCCCCATTGAACGGCACGGTTCGTTACCCGGTAGTAAGGTCCGCTCAATAGAGAATTGGGGGGCTATGAAAGTATCGATTGACCCGGAACTGTGTCAGGGCCAGGGGCGGTGTTTCTCCATCGCACCGACGGTCTTTGAGTTCGACGACCTGGGCAACGGCGTCGTCATCGGCGACGGCACGTTGAACGAGCAGACACTCGAGTTAGCGCGACTGGCGCAAGCGAACTGCCCCGAGCACGCGATCTTCATCGAGGAGTAGTCGTGACCGACAAGCCACCCGTACAAGACTTCGCCACCGACTGGGACCACACCGACCCGCAGTGGGTGAGTGACCCCTACCCCATCTGGGAGGACCTGCGTCAGCGCTGCCCCGTCGCGCACACCGAGCGCTACGGCGGCGGCTGGTTCCCCGCGACCCACGAGGGTGTCTCGGCCGTCGCGCGCGACACCGTGAACTTCACCAGTCGCACCGTGGTGCTCGGCAACGGACGCCCGACCGAGGAGGACCTGCCGGCTCCGATCGGCGTGGCGCCGCCCATCACCTCGGACCCGCCCTTCCACGCGATCGCACGCCGGTTGATCCTGCCGGCCTTCGCACCCGGACCGATCAACGCGCTGGAGCCGATGATCCGCGACCTGTGCAACGAGTTGCTCGACCAGATGGCGGGCCAGGACGTCGTCAACGGCGGCATGCAGTACGCGCAGTACATCTCGCCCGGCGTCATCCGCCAGATGCTCGGCTTCCCACCCGAGGACATCGACCAGTTCCTCGAGTTCGTGCGGATCGTGCTCGAGGGTGTGGACCACACCCTCGAAGAACGCATCGAGGAGTTCGCGCCGGTGGAGGCCTACTTCACCAAGCAGATCGAGGACCACCTGGAGAACCCCCGCGACGACCTGACGAGTTACCTGCTCGACATCGATTTCGAAGGCGCGAAGTTGCCCCACGAATGGGTGTTCGGCATGATGGTGCTGGTACTGGTGGCGGGCATCGACACGACGTGGTCGGCCATCGGCGCCTCGCTGTGGCACCTGGCGAGCCACCCCGAGGACCTTGAGCGGCTCGTCAACGAGCCCGAGTTGATGGGCGTCGCGGTCGAGGAGTTCCTGCGCTTCTACGCCCCGGTCACCATGGCCCGCCTCGTGAAGCACGACATGGACTACCTGGGCTGTCCGATGAAGGAGGACGACTGGATCCTCCTCGGCTTCCCGGCGGCCAATCGTGACCCCGCGGTGTTCAAGGATGCGGACAAGTTCATCATCGACCGCGCGGAGAACCGCCACGTCGCCTTCGGTCTGGGCATCCACCGTTGCGCCGGGTCGAACCTCGCGAGGTTGGAGCTGCGCGTGGCGATCGAGGAGTTCATCAAGCGCTACCCGACGTTCGAGCTGGCCGACCCGTCGAGCGTGACGTGGGCGGCCGGACAGGTGCGTGGACCGAGGAACCTACCGATCAGGATTCTGAAGTAGCACGTCTGTTTTCAACTTCGGGGGGAGTGCGATGACGATCAAGCCACCGGTAGAGGATTTCGCCACCGACTGGGACCACACCGATCCGCAGTGGGTGAAGGACCCGTATCCGATCTGGGCCGACCTGCGCGAGCGCTGCCCGGTCGCCCGCACCGAGCGTTACGGCGGTGGCTGGTTCCCGACGACCCACGAGATGGTGTCCGAGGTCGCCAACGACACGGAACACTTCACGAGCCGGCTGGTGGTGGTGACCAACAACAAGAACCCGATCGGCGCGCCACCGGCGCCCATCGGCGTCGCGCCACCCATCACGTCGGACCCGCCGTTCCACCAGATCGCGCGGCGCCTGATCCTGCCCGCCCTGTCGCCGGGTGCGGTGAACGCGCTCGAGCCACAGATCCGCGAACTCTGCGCGACACATCTCGACCAACTGGTCGGTCGCGACACGTTCGACGCCGGCGCCGAGTACGCCCAGTTCATCTCGCCCGGCGTGATCGCTCGGATGCTGGGATTCCCCGCGAAGGACGAGGACCTCTTCCGCGAGTTCGTGCACCTCGTGCTCGACCTGATCGACCTGCCGGTCGAGGAGCGCATGGTGATGTTCGGTCCCATGACCGAGTACTTCACCGCGCAGATCGAGGACCACCTCGCCAACCCCCGCGACGACTTCACGAGTTACCTGCTGAACGTGGAGATCGGCGGGAGCAAGTTGTCGCCCGAACACGTGCGCGGGACGATGGTGCTGACGTTGGTGGCGGGTATCGACACCACGTGGTCGGCGATCGGCGCCTCACTGTGGCACCTCGCGCACCACCCCGAGGACCTCGAGCGTCTCGTGAACGAGCCGGAATTGATGGGCCTCGCGGTGGAGGAGTTCCTGCGCTTCTACGCCCCGGTGACGATGGCGCGCATGGTGAAGGAGGACTTCGAGTTCCACGGCTGTCCGATGAAGAAGGACGACTGGTTGCTCCTCGGGTTCCCCGCGGCCAATCGCGACCCCGCGGCCTTCGAGGATGCGGACAAGTTCATCATCGACCGCGCGGTCAATCGGCACGCGGCCTTCGGTCTCGGGATCCACCGCTGCGCCGGGTCGAACCTGGCGCGGCTGGAGCTGCGCATCGCGATCGAGGAGTTCATCAAGCGCTTCCCGCGATTCGAGTTGTCCGATCCGGACGCCGTGACCTGGGCCCAGGGACAGGTGCGCGGGCCACGTCGCTTGCCGGTGCGAATTCCCGCGTGAGACCCTTCACCTCGCCGACCACCCGGTCGTCGTCGCCGTGGGTGACGATGACATCAGTGTTCGGTTCGCGCGGCTGCTCGATGGCGATCCCGCCGATCCTCGCTTCGTCACGAAATCCGTCACCGGCAGTGAGGCATCACCGTCGCGGTCACCGGTGACGATGACCGCTGATCAGAGACCTAAGTCGACCGGTCCCCGTGACCAGACCTCGGCCATCCACGCTTCAACCGCGGCCGGGTCGCGCGGCAGGGCCGCCGACAGGTTTCTCGCCCCGTTCTCCGTGACGAGGACGTCGTCTTCGATGCGCACGCCGATGCCGCGGTACTCCTCGGGGACCGTGAGGTCATTGGGCTGGAAGTAGAGTCCTGGTTCGACCGTGAGGACGTAGCCGACCTTCAGTTCGCCGAGGTAGACGTCGTTGCGCGCATTGGCGCAGTCGTGCACGTCGAGCCCGAGCATGTGGCTCACCCCGTGCAGGGTGTAACGACGGTGGAGCTGGCGGTCGCGACGCAGCGCGCTCTCGGGGTCCTCGCGCAGGATCCCGAGTTCGAACAGTCCTTCGGCGAGTACCTTCATCGCGGCGTCGTTGGGCGCCATGAACGGCACTCCCGGCTTCACGGCGGCGATGCCGGCCTCCTGGGCGGCGAGCACCAATCCGTAGATGCGGCGTTGGGCCGGTGAGAACGTGCCGTTGATCGGCATGGTTCGGGTGACGTCGGCGGTGTAAAGGTTGTGGCACTCGACACCGGCGTCGAGCAGCAACATCTCGCCGCGACGCACCGCTCCGTTGTTCGCCACCCAGTGCAGGACCGTGGCGTTCGAGCCACTGGCGGCGATGGTGTCGTAGCCGACGTCGTTGCCCTCGACCCGGGCGCGAAGGTTGAAGATCCCTTCGATGACCCGCTCGCCGCGGCCCTCGGCGGCGGGCAGGGCCCGCACCACGTCCTCGAAGCCCTTGACCGTGTACTCGATGGCGAGTCGCAGTTGGGCGACTTCGAAGTCGTCCTTCACCAATCGGTTCTCGCTGAGCGTCGTCGCCAGCAGTTCGTCGTCGCCGTGGGGCGTCACGAGTGCGTCCACGCGGGCGTCGAAGCCCCGCACGCACAGCACGTCGGTCGCCTGGAGCGAGGACAGGTCCTTCTCCAGGTGTTCGAGGGGGGCGGTGTCGATCTCGTAGTAGATCGCCGCCTCACGGACGCCGCGTCGCGCGCCCACCCAGAGCTCGCCGTAGCGGGCGTCGGTGAAGAACTCGTGGGTGTGGTGGTCTCGACGCTCGGGCACGTAGAGGGTGCTGCGCGAGCCCCCCGCCCCCGGGGTGATGACGAGGACCGCGTCGGGCTCGGAACAACCGGTGAGGTAGAAGAAGTCCGTGCCGGGCCGGAAGCGGTAGTCGGTGTCGTTGGCGCGCACCTTGGGGTTGCCCGTCGCGATGACGAGCGTCTTGCCGGTGAACTGCTCGCCCAACCGCTGGCGCCGCGCGGCGGCGAAGGGTGCGGCCGGGTGCACCGCGGTGTCGGGCGCGGCGACCTCCCAGTCGCTCGTCATGTGCTCGAAGAGCACCCGCGGGCACGGCGGGCGATGGGGCCCGACCCACACCCAGTGCTCAGAGATCGGGTGCTCAGCCGAGACGTCGGGTTCGGGGATGGAGGACTGGTTCTCGTTCACGGACGCCAACTTACTCGTGGGATTTGTCGTTCGTCATATGCTCCACACATGGACATCTCGGTCGAGCAGCGTGGTTCGGTAGCCCTCCTGACGTGGCGGGAGGGGGAGAACCGGATCAACCTCGATTCCCTCGGTCGATTGAACGAGATCCTCGACGAACTCGAGGGGATCGAAGGGCCGCTGGCGCTCGTGCTCACCGGCGACGGCAAGTTCTTCAGTAACGGGCTCGACCTGGCGCGCTTCGGTCACGACGCCGAGGAGTTCACGGCGACGCTGAGGGCGCTGAACACGTTCATCGGTCGGCTCCTGGTCTTCCCGGCGTACACCGTCGCGGCGCTGAACGGCCACACCTTCGCCGGTGGGGCCCTGATCTCGTGCGCCTTCGACCACCGCGTCATGCGCGCCGACCGCGGATTCTGGTGCATGAACGAAGCCGAGATCGGACTGGCCCTCGACGAGCGCCTGTGGTCGATCCTGGCGAACCGACTCCCTCGCGCCACGGCCGTCCTCGCCGCGACCACCGCCCGACGGTTCGCCGCCCCCGACGCCCTCCACTACGGGATCATCGAGGCGATGGCCGACGAGGCCGACCTCGTCGACGAGGCCGTCGAGCAGGCCGAGCGGATGTCGTCGCTCGACCGCGCAACCCTCGGCGCGCACAAGCGACTCATCCACGGCGCCGAGGCGGCCCACCTGGGCTTCACTGCGCCCCCGGGCGAGGCTCGGACGATAGGTCAGTCGATCCAGTAACGACGGAAGGCGACGTCGTCCGACGACGCCGCCACCACCTGCTCGAGGACGCCACCGCAGCGTTCGATGACCGCGGCCGAACCGACGTTGGCGTCAGCACACGTGACGAGCACCCGGTCCACCCCCTCGGCCCGCGCGACCACCAGCGCCTGGCGCAGCATCTCGGTCGCCAGTCCCCGACGCCGATAACCGGCGAGCACCGCGTAGCCGATATGGCCCCCGTGCCACGCGAGGAAATCATTGAGCTCGAATCGCACCGAGACGCGCCCGACGAGCACGCCGTCGAGGTCCGCCGCCAGCAGCGTGGCGCGGACCCGGTCCGCGGCAAGATTGACGCCAAGGTGCGCGTCACTGAGTTGGCGCAGGTAGTCCGGCCACGACATCGCGCCATCCCAGCCGAACAGGAAGCCGAACTCGCCGTCCAGGGCGCGGTGCGCGGTGAGGGCCGCGGTCTCATCGTCTTCGGTGAACGGTCGGAGCCGGACGGTCACGGTGTCAGTGATCTGAGGGCGTCAGGGGATTCGTGACGTGCCGCGTGGCGGATTCAGCGACCGGTCGTGCGGTCGACGAGCCGCCACGCCGTGGGCAGGGCGACACCCGCGATCGCGGCCTTGATGAACTCGCCGGCGATGAAGGGCGTGAAGCCCAGGGCGATGGCCTTCACCAGCGAGACGTGCACCGACACCGCGAGCCACGGGACCGCGATGGCGAAGATGATCAGTTCGCCCGCCACCATCGACAGCACGGCCCGCGAGATGGTCCGGTCGCTGCCGCGCGACGCCAGCCATCCGAGGGCGGCGCCCGCGATGACGAAGCCGACGAGGTAGCCGAAGGTGGCCATGGCGTAGCCACTGGCGTGGTTGGCGAACCAGGGCAGGCCGGCCATCCCGGCGATCACGTAGACGCTCATCGCCAGTCCGGCGCGGCGCCAGCCGAGCGCGGAGCCGGCGAGTAGGACCCCGAGGGTCTGGCCGGTGATCGGCACGGGGGTGAAGCCCAGCGGGATCGAGACCTGGGCGAGGACCCCGACCAGGGCCGCGGCCCCGACGACGAGGATGATGTTGGCGAGCAGCGACGCCGGAACGGCGTCGGCGAGGACACGACGTGGCTGGGTGCCTACGGCGACTGTGGACATGGCGGACTCCTCTAGACGGGTACGCGCCACTTTAGGCCAGGACCGGACTCCCGAGCCTGGCCGGAGGTCCGACGAACTAGATCCAGCCCTGGTCGCGGGCGATCTGCTCGACGTCGCCGATGCGCATGCCGCTGCGGTGTTGGAGCGTGCGGATCAGTCCACCGGCCTCGTAGAGCGATTCGTGGGTACCGGTGTCGAGCCAGGTGGTGGCGCGCGAGAGCACCTCGACGCGCAATTCGCCGCGTTCGAGGTAGGCGTTGTTGAGGGCGGTGATCTCGAGCTCGCCGCGCGCGCTCGGCGTGAGGCTGCGCGCCAACTGCGGGGCCCGCTCGTCGTAGAAGTAGATCCCCGGCACCGCGTAGGTGCTCTTGGGTTCGGCGGGCTTCTCCTCGATCGAGATCACCGTGCCGTGCTCGTCGAACTCCACGACGCCGTAGGCGGCGGGGTCGTTCACCTGATAGGCGAAGATGAGGGCGCCCTCGATCGAGGTGTTGCGCTGGAGGTGCGTGCCGAGGCCCGGACCGTAGAAGAGGTTGTCCCCGAGGATCAGCGCGCACTTCTCACCGGCGAGGAACTCCTCACCCAGGATCAACGCCTCGGCGAGGCCGTTGGGGTGTTCCTGGACCACGTAACTGATCTTCAGACCCAACTGCGCGCCGTCGCCCAGCAGACGCTGGAAGGCCGACTGGTCGTGGGGTGTCGTGATGAGGAGGATCTCTCGCATGCCCGCGAGCATGAGCGTGCTCAGCGGGTAGTGGATCATGGGCTTGTCGTAGATGGGCAGCAGCTGTTTGGATACCGCGCGCGTGATCGGGAAGAGCCGAGTGCCGCTACCTCCGGCCAGAATGATTCCCTTCACCCCATTAGTATAGGGGTCTATAAACCCCTTTTCAGAGGCCGAGGTATCTCTATGCGCGTGGTGATCACCGGGGCCGCCGGATTCATCGGTTCCCGATTCAGCGAGTTGTTCCTCGCCCAGGCCGAGCGGCTCGGGTACGACGAGATCGTGCTGTTCGACGCGCTCACCTATTCGGGGCGGTACGACAACATGAGCGCGGTCCTCGCCGACGACCGCGTCGACTTCGTCCACGGTTCGATCGTCGACGCTCAGGTCAGCGACGCCGCCCTGCGGGGGGCGCACAGCGTCATCCACTTCGCGGCCGAGAGCCACGTCGACCGCTCGATCGCCGGGGCCCGCACCTTCTTCGAGACCAACGTGCTCGGCACCCAGCAGTTGCTCGACAGCGCGCGCCGCGCCGGGGTGCAGCGCTTCGTCCACGTGTCGACCGATGAGGTCTACGGCTCGATCGAGACTGGTTCGTGGCGCGAGGACCATATCCTGGAGCCGAATTCGCCCTACTCGTCGAGCAAGGCCGGCTCCGATCTCGCCGCGCTCGCGTATCACCGCACCTACGAGCTCGACGTCGTGGTGACGCGGTGCTCGAACAACTACGGGCCGCGCCAGTTCCCGGAGAAGGTCATCCCGCTCTTCGTGACCAACCTCGTCGATGGTCTGCCGGTCCCGCTCTACGGCGACGGGCTCAACGTGCGCGACTGGCTCTACGTGGACGACCACTGCCGAGGAGTCCTGCTGGCCTTCGAAGGCGGACGAGCGGGTGAGGTCTACAACATCGGTGGTGGCCTGGAGTTGACGAACCGCGACCTGACGAGTCGCCTGCTCGAGATCTTCGGGTACGACGAGTCGATGATCGAGCCGGTCGCCGACCGTCTGGGCCACGACCGTCGGTACTCGGTCGACTGGACCAAGATCCACGATGAACTCGGGTACGCGCCCCAGACCGACTTCGACGAGGGACTCGCGCGCACGGTGCAGTGGTACCGCGACAACGAGGCCTGGTGGCGTCCATTGAAGGGGCGGACCGAATGAACGTGTCGGAACTCTCGATCCCGGGGGCGTACCTGCTCGAGTCGCCCGTGTGGGACGACGATCGCGGTTTCTTCCGTGAGTGGTTCAAGTCCGACGACCTGCACGACGCCGGCGTGGAGTTCGAGGCCCGTCAGGCGAACTTCTCATTCTCCGCGCGCAACGTCGTGCGCGGGCTGCACTACTCCCTGGCCCCCGAGGGTCAGGCGAAGTTGGTGACGTGCGTCGCCGGGGAGGTCGACGACGTCATCGTCGACATCCGCGTGGGCTCACCGACCTACGGGCGGTTCGAGGTCGTCCGGCTCTCCGCCGATGCCCCCCGGTCGGTGCTGCTGCCCGGGGGCGCGGCCCACGGCTTTTGCGTGTTGAGTGAATCGGCCGGTCTCGCGTACCTACTGTCCTCGCCGTTCAACGCGCCCGTCGAGTTGGAGATCAGTCCCTTCGACCCCGAGTTCGGCATCGAGTGGAAGATCACCGGCGATCCGGTCGTGAGCGCCAAGGACCGGGCCGCGCCGTCACTCGAGCGGCGCCTCGAGGCGGGTCAACTTCCCCGCTTCCACTGACCGCAGTCCCTCAGGCCGGCCACCGGTGGCGTTGCTAGCGTTGGAGAAGTGAGTACCGCCCCGCTTCGACTCGTCACCGAGCAGGACCGCAGTGTACGAATCCCCGTGGGGGCGACGGTGCCGACCATCGAGTCCGAGATGCAGTTGCGCACCATGCTCGCCAGCCTGTCGGGTGTCGACGCCGTGGGCGTCGAGGGTCGGGCGGCCAAGCTGGCCACCAGGTCGGTGAAGAAGGTCTCCAAGACGACGGCCATCGACCTCGCGATCTCCATGGTGGACCTCACCACCCTCGAGGGCGCCGACACCCCTGGGCGGGTCAGTTCGCTCTGCGTCAAGGCCATGCGCCCCGATCCGACCGACGCGAGTGTCCCCGCGACCGCGGCCGTGTGCGTCTACCCGGACCTGGTGGCCCACGCCCGCTCGGCGCTCGCCGGATCGTCCGTCGCCGTCGCCGCAGTCTCCACCGCCTTCCCGTCGGGTCGGGCCTCGCTCCGGGTGAAGCTGCTCGACGTCGAAGATGCCGTGGCGGCCGGTGCCGACGAGATCGACATGGTGATCGATCGCGGGGCCTTCCTCGCGGGACGCATCGGACAGGTCTTCGACGAGATCGTCGCGGTGAAGCGGGAGTGCGGCGGCGCGCACCTGAAGGTGATCCTCGAGACGGGAGAGCTCGTCACCTACGACAACATCCGCCGGGCCAGCTGGATCGCGATGCTCGCCGGCGCGGACTTCATCAAGACCTCGACCGGCAAGGTGCCGATCGCGGCGACCCCGCCCACCGCGCTGGTGATGCTCGAAGCGGTACGCGACTTCGCCGAGACGACCGGGCATCTGGTCGGCGTCAAGGTGGCCGGCGGCATCCGGACCACGAAGGACGCGATTCGCTACCTCGTGATCGTCAACGAGACGGTGGGCTCGCGGTGGCTCACGCCGGAGCTGTTCCGGTTCGGCGCGTCCTCGTTGCTGAACGACCTGCTCATGCAACGCCTGAAGCAGCAACGCGGTGCGTACGTTCGCGCCGATGAATTCAGTGGAGACTGACATGACCGAGCACCACCTCGCGAACTCGCACCTCGGCTTCCTCGAGTACGACCCCGCGCCCGAGTCGGCGAGCGTCGCGCGGCTGCGACCGAGTTACGGCCTCTTCATCGGCGGCGAGTTCACCGACCCGGCCGCGCACGATCAGTTCGCCACGGTGAACCCCGCCACCGGTTCGCCCTTGGCGACCGTCGCCCAGGGGAGTGCCGGCGACGTGGACCGCGCGGTCGCCTCGGCCCGTCACGCCTACGACACCGTGTGGTCCAAGACGAGCGGCGCCGAGCGCGCCAAGTACCTCTTTCGCATCGCGCGCATCATCCAAGAGCGCGCCCGCGAACTCGCGGTCGTCGAGACCCTCGACAACGGCAAACCGATTCGTGAATCGCGCGACATCGACATCCCGCTCGCCGCGGCCTACTTCTTCTACTACGCGGGTTGGGCCGACAAACTGGACCACGCCGGCTTCGGCCCCGATCCCCAGCCGATCGGCGTCGCCGGTCAGATCATCCCGTGGAACTTCCCGCTGCTGATGGCCGCGTGGAAGCTGGCCCCGGCCCTGGCGGCCGGCAACACCTGCGTGCTGAAGCCCGCCGAGACGACGCCGCTCAGCGCCCTGGTCCTCGCCGAGATCCTCCAGCAGGCCGAACTGCCGGCCGGCGTCGTGAACATCGTGACCGGCGACGGTGCCACCGGTGCCGCGTTGGTGGAGCACCCGGGCGTCGACAAGATCGCCTTCACCGGTTCCACGGAGGTCGGACGACTCATCCAGCAGCGCGTCGCCGCGAGCCCGAAGCGGCTGACGTTGGAGTTGGGCGGCAAGGGCGCCAACATCGTCTTCGAGGACGCCCCGATCGACGAGATGATCGAAGGCATCATCGACGGGATCTTCTTCAACCAGGGTCACGTGTGCTGCGCCGGGTCACGGCTGCTCGTGCAGGAGTCGGTCGCCGACGAGGTGCTCCGGCGTCTGGTGCGGCGCGTCGAACAACTCCGTGTCGGCGACCCCCTCGACAAGAACACCGACGTCGGGGCCATCAACTCGGCCGCCCAGTTGGCGAAGATCGAGGAACTCAGCGCGTTCGGCGAGCGCGAGGGCGCCACGCGTTACTCGAGCTCGTGCGTTCTGCCCACCGAGGGCTACTGGTTCGCGCCCACCGTCTTCGCCAACGTCGCCCAGTCGCACCGCATCGCGCGCGAGGAGATCTTCGGTCCGGTGCTCTCGATGCTGACGTTCCGCACGCCCGACGAAGCCGTCGCGAAGGCCAACAACACGAAGTACGGGTTGGCGTGTGGCGTGTGGAGTGAGAAGGGCAGCCGGACCCTCTGGGTGGCGCAACGCCTCCGGGCCGGCGTCATCTGGGCCAACACCTACAACCGCTTCGATCCGACGAGCCCCTTCGGCGGGATGCGCGAGTCGGGCTTCGGCCGCGAAGGTGGCCGTCACGGACTGGAGGCGTACCTCAATGTCTGAGCCACGACTGGACGTGCGAAAGACCTACAAGCTGCTGATCAACGGCGCCTTTCCCCGGTCCGAGTCAGGTCGCAGCTACGAGGTCCACACCGCGGGCGGCGACTTCCTCGCCAACGCCGCCCAGGGCTCGCGCAAGGACCTGCGCGATGCGGTGAGCGCCGCGCGTGCGGCGCAGGCCAAGTGGTGGGGCGCGAGCGCGTACAACCGCGGTCAGGTCATCTACCGGTTGGCCGAGATGGCCGAGTCGCGGCGCGATGAACTCGCCGAACACGTGTCCCTGTGCGAGGGCGTCAGCGCCAAGCTGGCCCAGGCCAGCGTCTCGCGGGCGATCGACCGGATGGTCTGGTACGCGGGCTGGACCGACAAGATCGCCCAGGTATTCGGCGGCACCAACCCGGTGGCGGGACCGTACTTCAACTTCTCGATCCCCGTGCCGAGCGGCGTGGTCGCGGTGCTCGCCGACCAGGACTCGTCGCTCGAGGCCTTCGTCGACGCGGTGCTCGCGCCGATCTGCGTAGGCAACACCGTGGTCGTGGTCGCCAGCGAGCGGCGTCCGACGCCGGCGGTGCTGCTCGGCGAGATGACCGCGACGTCGGACTTTCCCGCCGGCGTCCTCAACATCGTCACGGGCTTCACCAACGAGTTGGCGGGGACCCTCGCCTCGCACGAGGACGTCGACGGCATCGACCTCTCGGGCGTCGCGGTCGAGTCCGCGAACGAGCTGGCGGCGAGCGCCGCCGGTTCCATCAAGCGGGTCCTGCGGTCGAGTGGCTCGTCACCGGACCCGTCGCTTCGACGACTACGTGCCTTCGTCGAGACGTCGACGGTGTGGCACACGATCGGACAGTGATGAAGAACCCCTACAAACTCGCCCATCGAGCCGCCGACGAGCTGCGAACGGCGAGCGGCGTCGACCGTTACGACGTGGCCGTGGTGCTCGGATCGGGGTGGAAGGAGGGCGCGATCGCGCTCGGATCGCCCGACAGCGAGGTCGCGACCTCGTCACTCAGCGGATTCGTCGCCCCGACCGTCGAGGGTCACGACGGACGGATCCTTTCGCTCAAGGTCGGCGACCTCGATGTCGCGTTGGTCGCGGGGCGGGTCCATCTCTACGAGGGCAACACCGCGGCCCAGGTGGTGCACCCGGTGCGCACGGTCATCGCCGCCGGCGCGTCGCGCATCGTGCTCACCAACGCCGCCGGCGGCATCGACCCGAGCAAGGGGCCGGGCTCGGTCGTCGTGATCCGCGACCACATCAACCTCACCGCGACGTCGCCGCTCGAGGGCGAGGCGCCGCCCAAGGGGTACGGACCGCGCTTCGTCGATCTGACCGACCTCTACAGCGCCCGGCTGCGCAGCAGCGTGCACGCCGAGGTGCCCGAACTCACCGATGGCGTCTACGCCGGTTTCCGAGGACCCCACTACGAGACACCGTCCGAGGTCGCCATGGCCCGCACCATCGGGGCCTCCCTCGTCGGCATGTCGACGGTGCTCGAGGCGATCGCCGCGCGCCACCTCGGCGCCGAGGTGCTGGGACTGAGCCTGGTGTCCAACTTCGCCGCCGGAGTCGCCAAGGGCCCGCTCGACCATCACGAGGTGCTCGAGGCCGGCCAGGACGCCGCCGCATCCCTCGGCCGCCTGCTCACGAGGATCATTCCGGTCCTGTGAACCCCGCGCTGCTCGATCAGGTGCGTGCGTGGATCGCCAGTGAGCCCGACGAGCGCGACCGCGCCACGCTCGCCGATCTCCTCGATCGCGGCGACGAGGCCGAGCTGGCGCGTCGTTTCACGGCGCCGCTCACCTTCGGGACGGCCGGTCTGCGCGGTCCCGAGATGGCCGGGCCCGCGGGCATGAACCGCCAGACGGTGCGACGCGCGACCCAGGGTGTCGTCGGCTGGCTCGAGGAGGTCGGTATCGACGCCAGTCGAGGCGTCGTCGTTGGACGTGACGCGCGCCACGGGTCCGAGGTCTTCAACGACGAAGTCATCGCGGTCCTGCTCGGCGCGGGGGTGCGGGTGTTCGAGATGCCCGGCCCACTCCCCACGCCGTTGGTCGCCTTCGCGGTCCAGGCGCTCGAGGCCGCGGCGGGCATCATGATCACCGCCAGCCACAACCCGCCGGCGGACAACGGCTACAAGTTGTACGCGAGCGACGGCGCCCAGATCATCCCGCCCCACGACGAGATCGTTGAGCGGCACGCGCGACTCGCCGCGACCCCGACGCTCGCGACTCGGTCGAGTCCGCTGCACGGGTACGTGACGGACGTCACCCTCGACGCGTACCGGGACCACTTCGCACGCCGTTTCAGCGTCGACCCGACCACACCGCTCTCCATCACCTATACGCCCCTGCACGGGGTCGGCGGGCGGATCATGATGGACCTCTTCGCGCGGAGCGGCCATCTCGCGGTCACGCCGGTCGTCGAGCAGTTCGAACCCGACCCGGCCTTTCCGACGCTGCCGTTCCCCAATCCGGAGGAGCCGGGCGCCCTCGACCTCGCACTGGCGACCGCCGACCGCGTGGGGTCATCGATCGTCATCGCGAACGACCCCGACGCGGACCGGCTCGGAGCGGCGGTGCACGGACCAGATGGTTGGCATATCCTGCGAGGCGACGAGATCGGCTGGCTGCTGGCGTCGGCGCTGCTGGCCGAGATGCACGACCCCGTCGACGTGGTCGCCACGACGATCGTCTCGTCGACGATGTTGCGCGACCTCGCCGCGCAGGCGCACGTCCGCTTCGCCCTGACCCTGACGGGATTCAAGTGGATCTCGCGCGCGGCCGGCGCCGGGGTCTTGCGCTTCGGATACGAGGAGGCGTTGGGATTCGCCGTCGACCCGGTCGTCGCGGACAAGGACGGAATCTCGGCGGCGCTGGCGCTCGCGAAACTGGCCGTCGACCTCGCCCGTTCGGGTGAGACCCTGCTCGACCGGCTCGACGAGATCGAGGGGCGCATGGGCGTGCACGCGACCGCTCAGCTCTCGCGCCGGGCCGAGGGGGAGCAGGGTCGCCAGCGCATCACCGACGCCGTGTCGGCCCTGCGGACGAGCCCTCCCGGTCGACTGGGCGGCGTCGAGGTCATCGAGGTCATCGACTTGGCGCACGGCTACCAGGGCCTGGCCCCGACCGACGGCCTGTTCCTCTCGCTCGGGGCGACGGGTCGGGTCGTCGTGCGCCCGTCGGGCACCGAGCCGAAGTTGAAGGCCTACGTGGAGGTGGTGCGAGCCCCGGCCGGGTTGGCCGCGCTCACGAGCGAGCGCGCGAGCGCGGCCACGTTGATCGAGGCGATCCTCGCCGACCTTGATCGGACCTTGGAGCTCTAGGCCGAGCGCAGCGCCGCGTAGCCGGGCTTGATGACGGTGTTGATCAGTTGCAGGCGCTGGTCGAACGGGAAGAACGAACTCTTGGCGGCGTTGAGGGTCAACCACTCCATGTCATCGAGCGTCCAGCCGAAAGCGGCCGCGCACGCCGCGAACTCGCCGCTGAGCGTGATGCCGCTCATCAGGCGGTTGTCGGTGTTGACGGTCACCCGGAAGCGCAGACGGCGCAAGGTCTCGATCGGGTGCTCGGCGATCGAGACGGCGGCCCCGGTGTGCACGTTCGACGTGGGGCACACTTCCAACGGGATGCGGCGGTCGCGGATGAAGTTCGCCAGGCGTCCCAGGCGGTAACCACCATCGACCGCGGTGATGTCGTCGACGATGCGCACCCCGTGGCCCAGCCGCTCAGCGTTGCAGAACTGCACCGCCTCCCAGATCGACGGCAGACCGAAGGCCTCGCCGGCGTGGATCGTCATGTGGAAGTCTTCGCGCTGGACGAGGTGGAAGGCGCGCAGGTGGTGGGTCGGCGGGAAGCCGTCCTCGGGTCCGGCGATGTCGAAGCCACACACCCCGCTTTCGCGGAACTCCACCGCCAGCTCGGCGATGGTCTCGCTCAAGTTGGCTTGGCGCATCGCCGAGAGGATGGTGCGCACGATGATGGTCCGACCCTTGGTGGCGGCTTCGCGCACGCCGTGGGCGAAGCCGTCGAGCACCGCGTTGACGACCTCGTGCAGGGTCAGTCCCCCGACGAGGTGTAGTTCGGGTGCGAACCGAATCTCGGCGTAGACGACGCCGTCAGCGGCGAGGTCGATCGCCGTCTCGGATGCGATGCGTTCGAGTTGGTCCTTGGTCTGCATCACGGCCGTGGTGTGGGCGAATCCCTCGAGGTAGCGGACCAGGTCGCTGCCGGGTGCGTCGGCGATGAACCACTGACGCAACTCGTCGGGGTCGGTCGTCGGCAGTCCGGTGTAGCGGATCTCGTGCGCGAGCTCGAGCACGGTCTCGGCGCGCACCCCACCGTCGAGATGGTCGTGCAGCAGCACTTTGGGGGCCCGCTCGATGAGGTCGCGGGTGAGGGGTGTCGCCGTCATGGGCCAAGGTTAGTCAACAGGCTTGTTTGTTACCTGGTGATTCTCTCCATGAGGAGTGGTCGGTTGTTCACCTTCTCTTCACCAATGACCAGCGCGTCGGTGAGGGAGGCCTCTCCCACCTGGAGATGAGCGTCGTCGTCGGCGTGCAGTTCGAAGAGCGGCTGGCCCCGCTCGATCACGTCGCCTTCACGAACGAGACACACGACACCGGCGGCGGCGCTCACGGGATCCTCCTTGCGCGCCCGTCCGGCTCCGAGGCGCCACGCGACGACGCCCACGAGTAGTGCGTCGATCGACTCGACGACGCCCTCGTGTGGCGCGTTGATCACCGAACGTCGGGCCGCGGTGGGCAGCGTCGCGTCGGGGTCGCCGCCCTGGGCTTGGATCATCCTGCGGTAGACCGCGTAGGCCGAGCCGTCGTCCAGCTTCGCGGCGGGGTCGGCGTCGATGCCGACCAGTCCGAGCATGATCGATGCGAGCGCCAAGGTCAGTTCGCGCACATCGGCCGGTCCCCGGCCCTGTAAGACCTCCACCGATTCGGTGACTTCGAGCGCGTTGCCCACGGCCCGGCCGAGTGGCGCGTCCATGGACGTGAGTTGGGCCACGGTCGCTACGCCGTGGCCGAGGCCGAGCCCGACCATGGTGGTGGCCAGTTCGAGGGCCTGGTCGTGCGACTTGATGAAGGCGCCCCGGCCGACCTTCACGTCGAGTACCAGGGCCTGCGTGCCCTCGGCGATCTTCTTGGACATGATCGACGAGGAGATGAGCGGGATCGACTCGACCGTGCCCGTGACGTCACGCAATGAATAGAGCTTGCGGTCGACGGGGGCGAGGCCCTGTCCCGCGGCGCAGATGACAGCGCCGACTTCTTCGAGCTGCTGGCGGACCTCATCGTTGGTGAGGAAGGCGCGCCAACCGGGGATGGACTCCAATTTGTCGAGCGTGCCGCCGGTGTGGCCGAGGCCGCGTCCCGACAACTGGGGGACTGCGGCGCCGCACGCCGCGACGAGCGGCGCGAGGATGAGCGAGATCTTGTCGCCGACGCCACCGGTCGAATGCTTGTCGACGGTCGGGCGCGACAGACCGCTGAGGTCGAGTCGCTCACCCGACGCGATCATCCGATCGGTCCAGGTGCCGAGTTCGCCCGGCGTCAGACCATTGAAGAAGATCGCCATCAGGAGCGACGACATCTGCTCCTCGGCGACCTCACCCCGGTTGTAGGCATCGAGCATCCAGCTGATGGCGTCGTTGCTCAACACGTCGCCGTCGCGCTTGGTCCGGATGACATCCACGGCGGTGTGAAAACTCACGAGTTGCTCCGGGCGTCGAGGTCGTCGGGTCCGAAGGCGCCGGGCAGCAACCGGTCCAGGGTGTTGGGCACCCGCCCCGCGCCGTCGTCGACCTGCAATGTCCCACCCCCGTGTTCGAACAGCACTTGGCGGCATCGGCCGCACGGGGCGATGGGGTCGCCGTCGCCGGCGACGATCGACACCGCGGCGAGCCGTCCGCCACCTTGACGGATGAGGTCACTGACGAGCGAGCATTCGGCGCACAGGGTGAGCCCGTAACTCGCGTTCTCGACGTTGGCGCCTTCGACGACCCGTCCATCGGTGGTCACGCCCGCCGCGCCGACCGTGACGTTCGAGTACGGCGCGTAGGACGTCGTGGCGGCGTGACGGGCGCGTTGGCGCAACATGTCCCACGGGATCTCGCTGGGGGAGTTCACGACCAAACAGTACACTTCGCCTTACGTGAGTAACTTCGTGAATCCCCCCGTCATCGTCGCTGACGAGGTCGCCGACGCGCTGCGCGCGGGCCGCGGCGTCGTCGCTCTGGAGACCACCATTGTCGTCCACGGACTGCCCCATCCCACGAACCTCGAAACCGCCCGCCGCTGCGAGGAGGCGGTGCACGCGGCGGGCTCGTTGCCCGCGACCATCGGCGTACTCGACGGTGAGGTCATCGTCGGCATGAGTCCCTCGCAACTCGAACGATTGGCCGATCCCTCGCACGAGAGTGCGAAGCTCTCGGCGCGGGACCTCGGCCTCGCCCTGGCGACCGGACGCGACGGGGCGACCACCGTCGCGGGCACTATTGCCGTCGCCCACTGGGCCGGCATCCGGGTGATGGCGACGGGGGGACTCGGTGGCGTGCATCGCGGGGCCCAGTCGACTTTCGATGAATCGGCCGATCTCACCGCGCTCGCGCGGGTGCCGGTGCTGGTGGTCGCTTCGGGGGTAAAGTCCATCCTCGACATCGGGGCCACCCTCGAACGACTCGATTCACTCGGTGTGCCGGTCGTCGGCTACCGCACCGGTCGGTTCCCCGGCTTCTATCTCACGGACAGCGGATTCCCCGTTGATTGGTCGGTCGAGGATGTCGAGTCGGCCGCGCGCGCCTTCCTGATCCATCGGGAGTTCTCGCCGACGGGGTTCCTCCTCGCCAATCCGGTCGCCCTCGATCGCCAACTCGACGTCGATCTGCACGACGCGGCGCTGGCGAGCGCCTTCGAGGCCGCCCGTTCTGTCGGAGTCAGTGGCAAGGACGTCACCCCCGTGCTGCTCGCCGAGTTCGCGCGGTTCACGAGTGGTGTCAGCGTGCAGGTCAACGAGGATCTGGTGGTCGCCAACGCCGACCTGGCGGGCCACGTCGCCTCCGCCGTGGCGGCCGCCGTCGCGTGAGGCCGCAGCGTCTCGTCATCATCGGTGACGTGATGCTCGACGTGGTCGTTCGTCCCCTGGGGCCGGTCGCCCCGACCAGCGACACTGCGTCTGAGGTGCGGCTCAGTCGAGGTGGATCGGGAGCCAACATCGCGGTCGCCGCGGCGGCGCACGGATGTGACGTGGTCTACGTCGGTGCCGCAGGAGATGATGCCGGTGGGCGCAGCTTCATTGAGGACCTCACTCGAGCGGGGGTCGTGGCGAGGGTTGGCATCGTCCCGTCGCCGACCGGTGTGGTGGTCGCCCTGGTCGCCCCCGACGGTCAACGCGCGATGTTGACCGACCGCGGGGCCAATCGATCGTTATCGCTCGATCACGTCATGGACTGTCTAGCCGCGCCCTTCGACCATCTCCACGTCTCGGGCTACACCCTTCTCGATGCCGCCACGCGTGCCACCGGCGTCGCGGCACTGGCTGAAGCCAGGGGTCGAGGCATGACGACGTCGGTCGACGTGTGTTCCGTGGCCCCACTCCGCGAGATGTCCGCCGAGGCGTTCCTCAGCGCGACGACCGGTTCCACGTGGCTCGTGGCTAATCAGGAGGAGGCACTGTCGCTGAGCGGCGCCGACGAGGTCGACTCAGCGCTCGACCGGCTGTCGCTCCACTTCGCGGAGGTCGTCGTGACTCGCGGTCCCCTGGGTGCGGTGGTGCGGACCCGGACCGAGCGATTCAGCGCACCGTCAGCGAGCGCGGAGATCGTCGACACCACCGGCGCCGGCGACGCCGCGACCGGCAGCTATCTCGCGTCGCGACTTCAGGGGTCCTCTATTGACGACTCCCTCGAGGTGGCGATGCGGTCCGCCGCCGATGTGGTGGGGGGCCTGGGGGCGAGCGGCTGGACGGCGAGCTAACGCCGTTCACACACTGTATGAAACACCTTCATTCTTAGCGGGGCATTAGCCGCACCACAGGAATTCCCAAAGGTTGCTTGCCAAGATGGCCATAGATCGGAAATATCCGCCGAACTGAAAGCAGGTGTGTTCATGTACCGTAACTCCAAGATGAGGATGGTCCGCCGAGTCGGCGGCAACGCGCTGGTTGCTCTCGTGACCCTGGGCAGCGGCGTCGCCATCGCGACCACGATGGCGCACCAGTCGCACACCACGACCGCCGCCGCGCCGGTCGCGACCACCACCGCGGTGAACGCCGCATCATCGACTGCTCCGGCGTCGGCGACACTGGTGTCGTCCTCTTCGGCGCCCGCGGTGCGGGTAACCCCCGTGTCGGGTGTGGTGACGGCCCTCTCAGGGTCGTCGATCACCATCCAAAGCAAGACTGGCGCGTCGCTGACGTACTCGGTCAGTTCTTCGACGATCGTCTTGAAGGGACGAGTGAAGACGACGCTCGCGAGCGTTGCCGTCGGAACTCAGGTCTTCGTGGTTCCTTCCGCGACTAGTCCTTCGGCGGCCACCGCTATTGGCATCGTGGCCGCCTCCAGAGGTGGCGAAGGCTCGGATGGTGGTTCGGAATCATCTGACGGCAACTAGGTGTCTCTCATTGCGTCGATCAAAACGAACGGCGTTCAGGGAGCCAGTATGTCGCTTCACCATCTTGACGCACACGGGTCAGAGAACTTAGAAGCGTCCGCTCAGGGTTGAGTGACCTTTCGTGGTGGTGACGTCAACGGTCCAACTGCCAGTGGATGTCACTGGGGTGGCGAAGTATCCGTAGGAGTAGGAAAAGGTCCACACGTGTCCCATCCTTGATGTGTCGATAACCATTCCCGGCTTCAGCGAGGTTTGGAAGACGATGTCGCTGCCCGAAGTCGAAGGCAAATTGGAAATCCACCCACGGGGCAAGTGAGGGGAGTACGCGGAGGTCTTCATCGGCTTTGGCGCCAGCGTCGGCAGACCGGCGACCCTGATCGAGATGTCCAGCGAGGTGATCGAGTAGGCGCTGTCGAAGCTCAAAGCGACCTTCTCGCTGTATTTCTTTGTGGATTTGTAGTTGTAAAAGTGGCTGACCATGCGAGGTGAATTCACCACGGTGACGCCACTCGGAGCAACTGTCGTCGTGGTGGCTGGCGTTGTGGTCGTTGTTGAAGTCGTCGATGGAACAGTTGTTGTAGTAGTCGTCGACGTGGAGGTCGTTGTAGACGGAGGAGTGGTCGTAGTCGGGGGTGAGGTGGTGCTCGGCGGTGAGGTCGAACTGGTGGTGCTACCGGCCCCGTCACATGCGCTGGCAGAGGACGTTAGCTTGGGGGATGTGCCGATCGGCGCCGCCACGACGACCGAGCCGCCCTGGAGCGAGATCGCGTAGTAGGGACTCGAGGGCCACGACTGGAGGTAGGTGGTTGGTTCGGCGGTCAGTTGGGACTGGGAAGTCGGAGCACTCCCGTTCGTGACCGTGAACGCCTGCACCGCCAGTGACACCGTCTTGACGTCGGCTCGACAGGCGGAGATCGCGGCGCTGGCGCTGATGCCGCCAAGCGCGAACAAGACCACCGAGGCCAAGACGCCGATGACGACGATGACGACGAGCAACTCGATAAGGGTGAAACCCTGTATGGAGCGGTACCGGGACATGGAAAAGCCATCGCGTCGTTCGGGACGCGATGGCCAATGGTGAGAAGCCATCGCATCAGCATAATTAATGACGGTGCGCGAATTGGACCACTGATGAGGTCTGGCGGGCGCCCACAGGGGATCGCACCGACCCTCAATCGCTCAGGTCACGGCCGCGAACGTCGCGATGGCGTTGCTCAGTCGTGCTTGAAGGGGAGCCCGTCTGCGGCGGGCGCGCGCACCCGTCCGATAAGACCCGACACGACCGCGATCGTGATGATGTAAGGGAACATCTGCAGGATGTAGATCGACACCGGCACCTGGTAAGAGACGAGGATGTAGGACAGGTACACCGAGAGTCCGAAGATCACCGAGGCGACGACCGCCCCCGACGGGCGCCAGCGTCCAAAGATCATGGCCGCGAGGGCGATGTAGCCGAGACCCGAGGTGTAGCCGGGCTGGAACTGGCCCTGGGTGGCCATGAAGGCCACGCCGCCGATGCCCGCGATGGCACCGCCGAGCACGACGTTGATGTATCGCACCCGCGCCACGTTGATCCCGACGGTGGCGGCGGCGTGGGGGTGCTCACCCACGGCGCGCACGTGCAGCCCGTAACGGGTCTTGAACAACGCGAAGCTCACGACGCCGATCAGCACCAGCATCAGGTAGAAGAATCCGGTCTGGTTGAAGAGCACCGGACCGATGACCGGGATCTTTGAGAGCAGCGGGATCGGTAGGTCCGGCGCCAGGTTTCCCAAGTTGAACTGGGGGAACTGCGTGAAGACCTGCAGGTTGAGGTACGACGAGAGGCCGCTCACCATCGTCACGATCACGACGCCGACGATGATCTGGTCGGACTGGTACCGCAGCGCGAGGAACGCGAGCAGGAGTCCGAGCAGTCCGCCGATCACCGCTCCGGCGAGGGCGCCGAAGATGAAGCTGTGGGTCGTCGATGCGATCATCGTTCCGATGAATGCACCGCCGACGAACTGACCCTCGATCGCGATGTTCACGACGCCGGAACGCTCGCACATGACGCCCGATAGCGAACCGAAGACGAGGACCATGGTCACCCCGGAACTACCGATGAGGATCGCCGTGAGGTTGACGAAGGATACCTGCGAGGGACCAGGCGAACGGGCCGCCCAGAAGAGCAGGGCGAGGAGGAACAGCACCGCGACCGCGCCGAAACGCGCCATCACCCCGCGGCGAGGCTGGCGGACGATGACCTCGACACCGAGCGCCGCCATGGCCAGGCCGATTGCGATGTTGGTCCATCGGGTGGCGAGCGTGAGGGTCCCGATGCTCCACGGTGCGGAGCTGAGGTTCACGGGATTGAAAGTGAGCGATGAATGGGCGTTCGCGACGCTGCCCACTCCAAAGACGAGGGCGGTGAGGACGCCGAGCACCACCAGGATTCCACCGATCACCCGGGTGCGGGCGCTCTTGGGGAGCGGTGGGGCGGCGACTTCCGTGTCGGCTGGGGTCACGCTCACGCGCCCCACCCCTTCGTGGCCAGTCGTATCGCGTTGGCCGAATCGCCACGCAACCGGAAGATCTCCTTCACGAGCACCGGTGTGGCCACGAAGAGCACCACGACCGATTGGATCACTGTCGCGAGGTCGAGCGGGATTCCCGTACTCGCCTGCATGGCGCGCCCGCCGACGCCGAGCGCCGCGAAGAGCAGTGAGGCCCACACGATGCCGACCGGTCGATTACGGCCCAAGAGCGCCACCGTGATCGCCGTGAATCCGATGCCGGCATTGCCGATCAGGAAGCCTCCGTCGATGAAGTGGGTGGTGCTGGCGGCCTGGACCACCCCACCGAGTCCGGCGAGGCCGCCCGAGATGAGGAACACCACGATGAGCACGGCGCGCGGGTTGATACCCGACGCTTTCGCGGCGGCGGGATTGGCACCGGTCACGCGGAATTCAAATCCCATCGACGAGCGCTCGAGGAACCACCACGCGAAGATCACCACCGCGACCGCGACGAATATCCCGTAGCTGACGCGAAGGCCCGAACTGACGCCGAAGATCGGGGCCAGCTGGGAAGACGGGTCCATCGTGCGCGAGATGTCGTTCTGCTGGCCGGGCTGCTGGAAGGCGGTCGAGAGCACGGCGAAGAGCAGGAACGCGTACACCACGTAGTTGAGCATGATCGTGACGATCACCTCGTGGGCACCGGTGTAGGCCTTGAGTACGCCCGGGACCGCGCCGACCAGCATCCCGCCGGCGATACCCGCACCCAGGGTGAGCGGCAGGTGCAAGATCGTGGGCATGTGCACCATCGATCCGACGACCGCTCCGCTGATCCCACCCAGCACCGCCTGTCCGTTGGCGCCGATGTTGAAGATACCGGTCTGGAAGGTGATCCCGACGCCGATGCTGGCGATGACGAGGGGGGTCGCGTAAGTGAGCGTCTCGGAAATCGGCGTCAGGGTGTTGGCCCAGCCCTGGCCCGTCGTAAGCGAATTCCAGAAGCCAATCGGGCTGATCACCGAACCGGTGAACATCGTTCGGTAGGCCGCGCCCACGTTGTCGAAGGTGACCTTCAGCGCGTGTCCCGGAGCACCCCAACCATTGAAGATCCCGCGCCAGGCGTCGAGTACTGCGGTCGTCGTGGTGATGATGATCAGTGCACCGACGACGAAGCCCAACACCAATGCGAAGATGGTGACGATGACGGGGCCCCCCGAGGTCAGTCGGGCCCAGAGCGAGGGTTTGGACGACGCGGTATCCGTCTCAGGCATCGTTCGACACCTCGCTCGTCCCGGTCATCAGTAGTCCGACCGCTTCGCGACTCGCGGTGGGGTCGACGATCCCGCTGATCTTCCCGGCGTACATGACGGCGATCCGGTCGGCGAGAGCGTAGACCTCATCGAGTTCTGACGAAACGATCAGCGCGCTGTTGCCCTTGTTGCGGTGTTCGATGATCTGACGGTGGACGTACTCAATCGACCCGACGTCGAGCCCGCGGGTCGGCTGGGAGGCGACCAGGAACTCCAGCGGTCGCGAGAGCTCGCGCGCGACGATGACTTTTTGTTGGTTACCCCCCGAGAGCGAACTCACGAGCTCCTGGCTCGACTCGGCCCGGATATCGAATTCCTTGATCAATCGCTCGGCGTTCTCGTTGACCGCCGCGAGGTTGCGCGAACCCCGCTTGGCGAATGGCGCGCGTCGCGGGGTATTGAGCACCAGATTGTCCGCCACGCTCATGGACAGTACGAGTCCGTCACGCTGTCGATCCTCGGGGATGTGGCCGAGGCCCACATCGAGGACTTGGCGCGGGGTGGCGTTGGTGATGTCTCGACCATTCAACGTGATGGTGCCGGACTCGACGGGCCGCATCCCGGCGATGGCCTCGACCAACTCGGTCTGGCCGTTGCCCTGCACGCCCGCGAGCGCCATCACCTCACCCGCGCGCACGTTGAGCGACACACCGTTGACGGCCGCGAGGCCGCGATCGTCGCGCACCACCAGGTTGCGAATCTCGATGACGTCGGTGCCCGGGGAGAAGGCGGCTTTGTGAACCGTCAGCTCTACGTCGCGCCCCACCATCATCGAGGCGAGTTCGGACTCGGAGTCCGTTGGCTCGGCCGTTCCCACGACCTGTCCATTGCGGATGATCGTTATGACGTCCGCCACGGCCTTCACCTCCCTCAACTTGTGGGTGATGAAGAGAATCGACTTGCCCGACTCGGCCAGCGAGCGCATGATCACCATGAGTGCGTCGATCTCCTGAGGGGTCAGCACCGCGGTCGGCTCGTCGAGGATCAGCAGTTCGGCGTCGTGACTGAGGGCCTTCAGGATCTCTACGCGCTGCTGGAGTCCCACCGGCAGTTCCCCGACAATCGCGTCGGGATCGACCTCTAGGTTGTACTCCTTGGAGATCCGTCGGATGTCGTCGGTCGCCTTGCGGTAATCCACGCGGTTGAACGACTTGGTCGGTTCGAAACCGAGTACCACGTTCTCCGCAACCGAGAAGACCGGCACCAGCATGAAGTGCTGGTGGACCATCCCGATGCCGCGACGCACAGCCTCACCGGAGTCGGCGAACTTTGTGGGTACCCCGTCGATCAGGATCTCACCCTCCTCGGGGCGCAGCAGGCCGAACACGACGTTCATGAGTGTCGATTTACCCGCACCGTTTTCGCCGAGCAGGCAGTGGATCTGTCCGGGCTCGACCGTGATGCTGATCTGGTCGACCGCGGTGAACGAACCGAACCGTTTGGTGATCCCGCGGAGCTCTAGTTGCATCATTGGCCATCGTACTCACGCGAGAGACCCGGGCCAATGTGGCCCGGGTCTCTCGCGAACGATCATCCGTCTGACGACGCAAGCCGTCAGGGGGCTGGGTACTTGTTCGGATTCACCGAGATCGTGCCCGCGATGATTCCCGCCTTGGCCGTAGCGATTTGGGCCTTCAGCGCGGCGGGGATGGTGATGCCGCCGTATTCGAGTGCAGTGCCTTCGTTGGCGAGGGTGCCAATGTAGGTGCCACCCTTGAAGGTGCCCTTCGCGGCCGAGAGGACCGCAGCCTTGACCGAGGGCTCGACGCCCTTGGCGACCGTTCCGACGAACCACTTGCAGTCCGCGGCGTCGGCGACGCAGCCGTTGCTGTCTACCCACATCACACTGTGGCCCACGCCGGCCTGCTTGGCGGCGACGATCGAACCAAGACCCACCGAACCCGCGACGGGAAAGACGATGTCCGCACCCTGGGCGAAGAAGTTGGCGGTGTCGGTCTTGCCGGCGGTCTGGTCGGTGAAGTTACCGACGAACGTGCCCGAGCCGTTGCAGGTGGAGAGGCTGCACGCTCCGGCGGCTGGGGTCCAACCGAGGACCTTGACCTTCTTGCCGAGAGTCTGGTCGTAGTAGCGCACACCGGCGACGAAGCCGTTCATGTACAAGGTCACCGAGGGGAACGGCTGACCACCGTACGTGGCGACCGCGCCCTTCTTCGACATACCCGCCGCCAGTATGCCGCCAAGGAAGGCGGCCTGGTCAGTCTGGTACTGCAAAGCGAGCACGTTCTTCGACGTGGTGGTCGGAGCGTCGTCGACAATGGCGAACTTCTGGCTCGGGTGAGCGTTGGCGGCCGCGGCGGTGGCCTGGTCCATCAAGAAGCCGACCGTCACGATGATGCCGCAACCCTTGTTGATGAAGCTATTGATGTTGGGTGCATAGTCGGCTGACGACGACGACGACAGGTACGAGTCGGAGATGTTGCTGTCGACCGCCTTGGCGTCCTGGAGGCCCTGCCAGGCCGAGGCGTTGAAGGACTTGTCGTTGATACCACCAGTGTCGGTTACGACGCAAGCCTTGAACTTAGGAGCGGCGACCGTTGTCGTGGTGGATGATGAGCCGCACGCCGCCAGGACGATGCCAGCCAGTGACATCGTGATTGCGATCGTCGCGCCTCGACGCCACAATCCGTGGCGATGTGCGGAACCGAACTTCTCTCCTGATTGCATACTCAATCCTCCCAAGGATCTGTCTGCCGTAAGACGGTTCCCCCGACTGGGTCGCGCCACGCGGTCTGTTTCAATGAAATCGACACTACTCCGAGAATCTGGTGTATTCCCGATGGTGCGGACGGGATCGACTAGTGGGTGGAGTGGTGTCCGGTTCTCGTGGGGACGAGGAAACTGACCGCCAGCGCGATCAGCGTGATGACCGCCGAGATCTCGAAGGCGCGCTGGTAGCCGCTCACCAGGGCGACGGCCCCGTGGGGGTGCAAGAAGGTGGCGGTGCGGTCCGCGGCGACCGTGCCGAGGATTGCGAGCGACAGGGAGCCACCGACCTGGCGGGCGGTGTTGAGCATCCCCGACGCGAGTCCGGCGTCGGCGCGTTCCACCTTGGCGGTGGCGGCGGTCGCCAGCGGAGTGAACAGCAGACCCATGGCGAAGGCGCAGATGACCGAGGGCGCGAGGATCGCGCCGAGGTAGGAGCTGTCGGGGGTGATCCTCGAAATCCACAGGAAGCCGAGGGTCGCGAAGGACGCTCCCGTGAAGAGCAACGGTCGTACGCCGGTCTTGGCGAGGAGGCGCGAGCTGATCTGGGCTCCGGCGATGATCGCGATCGCCATGGGCAGGAAGGCGAAGCCCGTCTTCACGGCGTCGTAGCCCAGGACGTACTGGTAGTAGAAGGTGAGGAAGTACCACATCGCGAAGAAGGCTCCACCGACGAGCAGCATCACCAGGTTCGCCACGGTGAGCGACCGCGACTTGAAGATGCGAAAGGGCACGAGGGGGTGCGACGCGACCTTCGATTCCCAGAAGAGGAAGGCCACGAGCCCGATCCCTCCGCTGAGGAACCAGGTCATCGTGGTGTTCGAGGTCCACCCCTGGGTCGTCGTGTTGACGACCCCGTAGATCAGTGCCGCGAGCGAGCCGGTCACCAGCACCGCGCCGGTGACGTCGAGCTTGACAGCCGCGTCCCGATTGCGCAGTTCGCGCAGGTAGAGAGTGGCGACCACGGCGGCCGCGAGACCGATGGGAACGTTGATGAAGAAGACCCAGCGCCACGACGCCCAGCCCGTGAGGATGCCGCCGAGCAGGCCACCGACCGCCCCGCCCGCGCCCGCGACGGCGCTCCACGCGCCGATGGCCTTGGGCAGGCGCGGACCATGGAAGGTCGTGACGATGATGGTCAGCGTGGCCGGCGAGAGGATGGCCCCACCGATCCCCTGGAGCGCTCGCACCGCGACGATCTGGGTGCCGGTGGCGGCGAAACCCGCGCCGATGCTCGCGAGCACGAAGACCAAGAGGCCCACGAGGTAGACCCGACGTCGTCCGAAGATGTCCGCCGCCCGACCACCCAGCAGCAGGAACCCCGCGAAGGTGAGCACGTAGGCGTTGATCACCCACTGCGAGCTCGTGATCGAGAAGTGCAGGTCGCGCTGCATCGAGGGGAGGGCCACGTTCACGATCGACACGTCGAGCACCACCATGAACTGGGCGAGACACGCAATGGTGAGGATGATCCAGTCGGGGGCGTGGCGGTGCGCGGTCTTCTTCTTCTGTTTGGACACCCCGGGATTCTATGAGTGGCATCCGTCAGCCAATCACGCGTGTCGGAGATTTGCGCCACACTTGATGCATGGCAGCTCAGTTCATTTTCACCATGCGCGACCTTCGTCGCTTCTATCCACCGGACCGCGAGGTGCTGAAGGGCATCCATCTGTCCTTCTACCCCGGCGCGAAGATCGGGGTCATCGGTTCGAACGGCTCGGGCAAGTCCTCGCTGCTGCGCATCATGGCGGGACTGGACGACGGGTTCACCGGCGAGGCCCGACTCACCCCCGGCTTCAGCGTCGGGTACCTTCCCCAGGAGCCCCAGCTGGACCCGACCAAGGACGTCGTCGGCAACGTCGCCGACGGAGTCGCCGAACAGCGCGACCTGCTGCTGCGCTTCAACGAAGTCTGCGCCGGTTTCGCCGATCCCGACGCCGATTTCGACGCGCTGCTGAGTGAGCAGTCCAAACTGCAGGCCAAGATCGACGCGCTGGGCGCCTGGGACCTCGATCGGACGCTCGAGATCGCCATGGACGCCCTGCGCCTTCCCCCGCCCGACGCCGACGTCACGACGCTCTCGGGTGGCGAGCGCCGTCGCGTGGCGTTATGTCGCCTCCTGCTCTCGCACCCCGATCTACTGCTGCTCGACGAGCCGACCAACCACCTCGACGCCGAGTCGGTGGCGTGGCTCGAGCGCACGCTGCAGGACTACAGCGGCACCGTGGTCGCCATCACCCACGACCGGTACTTCCTCGACAACGCCGCCTCGTGGATCCTCGAACTCGACCGGGGCCACGGGATCCCGTGGGAGGGCAACTACTCCTCGTGGCTCGAACAGAAGCAGGCCCGCTTGGCCCAGGAGGAGAAGTCCGACAAGGTCCGCCAGGCCGCCCTCGAGCGGGAGCTGGAATGGATCCGGATGTCGCCGCGCGCACGTCAGAGCAAGGGCAAAGCCCGCGTCAGTGCCTTCAACGAGTTGGTCGCCGAGTCCGAGGCGGCCGACCGTCGCGCCGACCGGTTGGAGATCGCCATCCCGCCGGGCCCACGCCTGGGCGACATCGTGGTGAACGCGAAACACGTCACCAAGAGTTTCGACGACCGGCTGCTGATGGAAGACCTCAACTTCCTGTTGCCGCCGGGAGGCATCGTGGGTGTCATCGGTCCCAACGGCGCGGGCAAGACCACGCTCTTCAAGATGATGCTCGGACTCGAGCAACCCGACAGTGGTGAGTTCGAGGTCGGCAGTACCGTGCAGTTCGCCTACGTCGACCAGTCGCGCGACAATCTGAATCCCGACGTCAGCGTCTTCGACGAGATCAGCGAGGGCCAGGAGCACATGGTGATCGGCACCCGTGAGATCCACGCTCGCGCCTACGTCGCGAGTTTCGGTTTCAAGGGCAGTGACCAGCAGAAGAAGGTCGGGGAGATCTCGGGTGGGGAACGCAACCGCGTGCAACTGGCCAAGGTACTGCGCAGTGGCGGCAACGTGCTGCTGCTCGACGAACCCACCAACGACCTCGACGTCGACACGCTGCGGGCGCTCGAGGACGGACTGCTGACCTTCCCGGGTTGCGCCGTCGTGATCAGCCACGACCGCTGGTTCCTCGACCGGATCGCCACCCACGTCCTCGCCTTCGAGGGCGATTCAGAGGTGCGCTGGTTCGAAGGCAACTTCTCGGACTACGAGGTCGATCGTCACAAGCGACTGGGCACGGACGCCGATCAGCCGCACCGGATGAAGTACAAGCCCATCACCCGCTAGGGACGAGGGCCTCGACGGAGGCGACTGGGAACCGGGCGTTACCAGAGGGGCCGGAGCTCGACCCCGACCGATTCCCTTGCCGCTAGACGGCACTGCCCACGACGAGACCTTCGAGCACGGCCTCTTCGACGGTGCGCGGCGCCATGCAGTCACCGACGCCGAGCGCGGGCACGCCGAGGTCCAACAGGCCGTTGAGCAGGGCCGACTCCGACTCGTGACCGCAGGAGAGCACGACTCCCGAAATACCCTCGATCAGGATCGGCTCTTCAGTGAGGACGTGCTGCAGGTACGCGGTGTCGCTATCGGCGCCGAAGAGCCGCACCAGGGGCACCACGGTGATGCGCTGTCGGGCCAGCGCCGTGAGTTGGGTGTCACGCACGTACTGCTGCAGCGACGCCCCCGCGCTGTAGCCGTTCACGCACAGCGTCACCCGGTGACCCCGCTCGGCCAGTGTTCGCGCCACGCCGATGCCGATCCAGTCACCGCGCCAGTCGACGACCACGACGTGACCCCCGGGCATCGCCTCGCCGCGCAGCACCTGCCAGGCGTCGAGGACGACGGGGGCGCCCATCAACTCGAGCGTCGGACGGTACGGCGTGGCGCCCGTCGCCACCACCACGGCGTCAGCGTTGGCGTCGGCTAGTAGTTCGAGGTCGACCACGCTCCGGGTCACGATCCGCACACCCGCCCGCACGACCTCGCGGTGCAAGTTCATGGCGGCTCCGCCGAACTCCTCACGGCCCGGCAGTGTCTGGGCCAGGAGAATCTGCCCGCCCAGGTGCGCGGTGGCTTCGTGCAGGGTGACCTGGTGGCCTCGCTCGGCGGCCACCGCCGCCGCCTTCATGCCCGCCGGGCCACCGCCCACCACGATGATGTGACGCGACGTCGACGCGCGAACGCGCTGACCGTATCGGATCTCGCGACCGGTCTCGGGGTGCTGGATGCACGAGATCGGATAACCCGCGTGAAAGTGACCGATGCACGCCTGATTACAGCCAATACAGGCCCGAATGTCCTCGTCCTGGCCGGTCGCGGCGAGGCGAGGCAGTTCCGGATCGCATATCAACGCTCGCGTCATGATGCAGGCATCGGCCTGGCCCTCGGCGAGTATGCGCTCGGCCTCCTGGGGCTGGTTGATCCGTCCCGCCACCAGCACCGGCACGCTCACCATCTCCTTCACGCGATGCGACAGCGGCGCGGTGTAGCCATTGTCGAAGGCCATGTCGGGCGCGATGTGGTCCGACCCACTGAGCGCCGCCGAGGTGCCGGTCGTAATGCTGAGATAGTCGAGCAGTCCCCGCTCGGAGAGTTGGGCGCACGCGTCGAGTGCAATTTCCGCGTCCAATCCGTGGGGATCGTGCTCGTCGATCGAAATTCGCATGCCCACCACGAACTCGGTTCCCACACGTTGGCGCACCACGCGAAGGATTCGCTCCAGAAAGCGGAGGCGATTCTCAGGACTGCCCCCGTACTCGTCAATCCGCAAGTTCACGGAGGGATTGAGGAACTGGGACGGGAGATAGCCGTGACTGGCGACGATCTCCACCCCATCGAGTCCGGCTCGCTGCAACCGTGAAGCCGCCTGCGCGTAACCCTCGATGATCTCGTCGATCTCATTTGCTCGAAGGGCGCGGGGCATGACATGAAAACGCTCGTTGGGCACTGCGGAGGGCGCGAGCGCCACCGGGCTGGACCCGTCCTGGGACTCCATGACTTCTCGTCCCGGATGGAACAACTGACCAAAGATCTTCGTTCCGTGCTCATGAACGGCGGACGCCAGTCGCTGGTAACCGTCGATGCAGGAATCGTCGATGGCCATCAGCACGTGCGCGGTGTAGTGGGCGCTCTCGTGGACGCCGGCCACCTGGGCGACGATGAGTCCGACCCCGCCCTGCGCGCGCGCCGCGTGATACGCGATCAGCTGATCCGTGATCCGACCGTCATCCACCATCACCGTGTCGTGCCCCGAGGACACAATCCGATTCTTGATCGTGCACGAACCGATGGCCAGCGGACTGAAGAGATGCGGGTACGCCGTCATTGCCTCACTCGCCCTGGTATGGCTGCGCGAGCGGGTCGATCCCGTAGACCGGAGCGGCGAGCGGACTGAGGTCACGCATGGGGAAGCCAGCCTTCTCCTGGAAGGTCTGGCGCCACACGTACGAGATGAGACCGATCACAATCACGCTCAACGAAATAATCTGCTCGGTCCGACCGCCATAACCGACGAGCCCCGGGTTCGAGAAGCCAACGACGATCATGACCGCGTTGAACACCGACAGCAGTCCCGCGACGAACAGCCAAGGTCGCTTCAATCGCAGGGGGCGAGCGAGTTCGGGGTGCGTGTGGCGAAGCAGTAAGAAGCCGGTCAGTGCGAAGAAGACCGACAGCAGGTAGCCCAGATTGCTGGCAAAGATGATCCCGGCCACGTTGCTCACCAAGAAGAGTACGAGGAGGTTGAAGACCAGGTCCACCGTCATTCCTCTCGCGGGCTGATTGTGTCGGTTCAACTTCTCAAGTTGGCGAATCGTTAGCCCGTTCTCGGCCATGCCGTAGAGCGCGCGTCCCGAGTCGCTTGTGGCGGAGCCGAGCGCGATGAACTGCGCGGCACAAATGATGGCAATGACCAAGCCACCGAGATGGAACGGGAGCACCTTTGAGACGACGGCGACGAGATACCCGATTGGACTCTGCTGGATGGCACCGATACCAACCGTTCCCGTCATGACCGTCGTGCTGGCAGCCACTACCACGATCATGAGAAGCGATGAACTCAGCATTGCTCGGGTCACGTCACCATGGCGCTTGTACTCGGGCGCGAACATCGCGCAGATCTCCGTTCCGTACGAGGTCCAGGAGGCGACAAAGGCCCAGGTCAGC
>Ga0307377_10000816_pt1 | contig 41249 bp, 72 predicted proteins | sample TR3MG_FD_202535 | JGI IMG/M metagenome (GOLD analysis project Ga0307377, IMG submission 202535) | Soil microbial communities from Risofladan, Vaasa, Finland - TR-3 | ecosystem: Environmental > Terrestrial > Soil > Coastal area > Acid sulfate soil | place: Finland: Risofladan, Vaasa | collected...
TTAAGAATAGATATATAATTATCGTGCCAAAATTTTGTGTAAATTATCCGTGTTTTCATTTCTCCTAAAAATATTCCCCCACCACCAACTAATAATAGCTAGCAGTATTATAAATGTTATAAATGGTAATTGTTTAATCATTGATTATTCCATTTGCCTCTAATTCCTTTATTTTTTTCTCATAAAGTTTTATTGATTTATCACACTCTTTAACACTTTCCTTATGCCATTTAATCTGATTAAGATTATGGTTTTTCTTAGCTGTAGTTTGTTCTATAATTTCTTTATAGGTTAATATTTGTTTATTAGTCATTTAATTAACTCCATTTGCTCATTTGAATCTTTCAATTCTTCATTACCCCAAGAATCCCAACCTTCAACTTTTTGCCTTGCAAATAGTTCTATTTTGTTTCCAGTACAAACACTTTCTATTAATCTATAAAAATAATCAGGCTTCTTACTGTGTCTTTCTCTTTTTTCGTGATAACAATTTCTTGTCATACTTCTAAAAGCCTTTATTTTTCCCTTAATTCCCACGATTAAATGTTCTGTACAAACCCTAAACCAATAACCCATACAATCATTATTGGTTTTTTCCCAAGTTATCATTGTTTTATATGTAAAGCCCCACTCTTTCATAACCTCAAAAGCCTCTTGTATGTTTGGGGTAGTAGACCATAAAAATAGAACACAATCCTTTTCTGCTATATCTCTTATTGGCAATTTTTTTATATCCTCCAATGACATTGTTTGGTAATAATAATTAACAGAACAAGTCTTGGGTTGCTTTATAATCTTACAGGGTGGATTTGTATTCCTATATTCCCACGGTGGATCAGCATAAATAATTTGATATTTTTTATTTAGAAATGGTAGTTGTTTAATCATTATGTATTTTTCTCTACAAATTTATGAAAATCCTTTGCAAAATATCTATTCCAAATATATTTTTCAAGTTTATTAATTTGTCGTAAAGTCAGTACCTTGTATCGAACATGTAGTAAATACCAACCAAATAATTTAATAATAAGCCAATCAATTATTTTCCCCAACATTGTTTTATTTTTCATTTTACATCCTCTAAATATTTAATAAGTTTATCCAATTTCCCATTTTCAGTATAAAATTGTATATCAGTTATTATATGTATGGCTTCATCTCTTGATATGGGAAATGCAATAGTCATTTTCTTTATTAAATCCAATATTTCCTTAGAACAATTATTATATAAATCACTCATTTAATTACCCTTACTTCCCTTTCTTGTACTCCAAAATCAATAGCCTCTTCTTTACTATTAAATAATATATCTATACGATTACCTCTTATCAAGCCTCCTGTGTCTAAACTTATATAAGCTCCCATATCTTTAATTTCAACTATCGAATATAATGGTATTACTTCTGGGTCAGTAGCAACTATTGGCAAATCCTTAACCCTTACCAAATCCAGGTTAAAAGTAGTGGCTACTATATTATTTGTGCCTTGCTGCGGATCGTTTGCGGAGTAACCAGTACAAGTAAAATCTTCCCATTCAATATTATCCACTTCCACATATTCAGTTACAACTTCCTTTACAATCCTGTCCACATACCTAACCTCTACTTTGGGGTAGTTATCCAAATAGTAGAATATAATTACCCCCACTATCAGGGTTAGAATTATAAGCAGTGCTATGGTTCTTTGTATTAGAATTAATTTATGGTTCATTTTCCCTCTCAAAAATAATGTTATATCTTTTACCACCTACAGTATGGATTCTCATATAAAAATCTATGCCAAAAGTTTCTTAATATGTTTAGTATATGTTTTAGATGTTTCATTTAGACCTCGGTTTATAATATTCACACCAATAATCACCTATTTTAAGTCTCAAATTCTTGCTTACATTGGTTTCTTCTTCTACTTTTTTACTACAAGATTTTTTAATATCTTCTTTGGTTGCTTTCTTATCTACGTTTGAGGCGTATCCCCAACAATAACCAAAACAATCATTTTCAAAAGGGTAATCACACCAGCCATATTTATTTTTATATTTTTTATAAGGCATTACTTCAACCTCCTCCCCGCATAAATAATAATAATTAAAAATGCTATTAATTTTACCATTTTTTCAAAATACTTCTTTTTTAAAATCTGGTTCATATTTGTTTTTTAATTTAATATATTTTCCTGACCAATATTTGCATTGCTTATTTAATCTAATAATTTCATCAATTAATGTGGCGAAGTTTTTATTACTTAATATCCTATGAGTAATCTTATCACCATTTTTCAATTCTATTTCTTCAAGTGTGGAATTATTTACTACAAAATCAATTACTTTTTTTAATTCATCTTTTATCATTTAATTAACTCCGTCTGATAGTAAGTATTTGCTAATCTTTTATTTGCTATATCTACATAATCGGGATTTATTTCTATGCCTATAAAATTTCTATCTAATAATTTGCAAGCTACTGCCGTTGTACCCGAACCTATAAAGGGGTCAAAAATTATATCGTTTTCGTTACTAAAATCTTCTAAAATTCTTTGAAATAATCCGGTAGGTTTCTGGGTAGGGTGATAAATCTTATCTTTACTATCTCTTATAAATCCCTGTTGTTTAAATAAGTATTTTTTTATTGGCTTTTTAAAACTTGTCCAGATTAATTCACAATCGGCAAAGGGGTTTTTGAAAGCTATATCGCCTTTTTTATCCCACACTAACCAGCAATTAGATATGGGTAAATTGAAATAATTGCCGCCGAATATAATCTGGTTTCTACTTATTCTGAATATTTCATTAAACACATCCGCTATTGGGATTACGCTGTCCCAATTATCGGCGTATCTTCTATTTTTAGAAGAACCAAACCCACCTGTTCCTTTATCACTTTTCTTTCCATAGGGCGGGTCGGTTAATATCAAATCAATACTTTTATTATCAATTTCTTTCATTATCTCTAAGCAATCCCCACAATATATTTTATTTAGTTCTAACATTTATTCCACTTAAAGTAAGTTGTTTATTTATCTTCATTTCCTTTTAATATTTTAATTACTTTTTCAAGTTCAACTATATAACGCTTTACTATTTCCTTATCTTTTGGATTTCTAATATGTCCATCTGTTTTAAGCCTTCGCAAACTCTTTTTACATAACATATCAACGATTACTTTCGAAAAATGCTTTTGCAAATCCTGGTGGAGTTATGCTTCTCAATGCACTTCTGTTTTTTGATGGTGACATATAGTGTATTGGATTTTTGCCAATAGGTTCTATAGGATTCTTCTTTGGTATATTGAAATTACCCCACAGACAGGTTTTCTTTGTCCAGGGGTCACCGTAATCACAGGGGTTAAAATACATTTTGGGTTTACCAAGATAATTTACTAATCTTCCTACTGGATTTTCAAGACACCAAAATACAGGATTTGAAATTACTACAATTCTCAAGCAGGCATCTACTAAAGCCAAGGCTTCAAGTAATGCTTCTGAACCCTTGTTTACCCACCATCTAGCACCACTACCAGCAAGATTGGTACAAACTGGTGCAGCTAATATTCCATAAATGTTTTCATTGGATTTTGGTTTATATAATCTTACATCATAGCCAAATATAATATCCAGTATCCTTACATCATATCCATTATCAGAATAGTCTTTACTCCAGTTACCTTTTGCACCGCATAAATCTATTATGATTTTATTTGAGTTATCCATTTATTTCCCCACTGTCAATTTTCTTATGATAATTCCACCATAAATTATCTGCGTGTAAAATTAACTTGCCTGAAATAATATGTAATAAATCAATTATTAAATTTATTGGTACTGTATAAATTCTTAATAAAATATATTTCATTTTATTTCCTCACTCATTCCGGTAATAATGAACAAAGTTCATTAATCATAATTCCAAAACCTGCTTGCCCAATAACCCTATAGGCAACCTTTGCTCCATTTTTAAGTTCCAATTCTTCTATGGCTGATGTTTGCAATATTATTTTCTCAACCTTCCCCCTATCCAATGTTTGTAATTTTTGTAATACCTCTTCGGCAAATGCTTTATAATCGTGTTCTGGAATATTATAGCCGTGGAATGTTAACAATCTTCTTAATTCCTCAATTATAATTTGCTTATTTTTTGTATCTCTTTCATTTTTCTCCCCAAAAATTATCCTACTTTGTAAATCAACTTCCTCTAATTGAATTTTCTTATACAAATAGAGCTTAAAATCTTTTAAATATAATATGAATTCTTTAATTAATATAATTAATAATCTTATAAATCTAATCATTTATTTGTCCCTCCTTATATGGACTAAATCTATTTAAAATAAATCTTATTGTTTCGGCATATTGTTCTTGATTAATTTTTGGATAGGTTTTTTTTATTTTTTTCCAACCCCTGTCTACCATTTTTTCAAGAATATCAGCATATTCATCTCCTATAATTATTCCCTTGTCTGTTTTCCAAAAACCCATTTTTCCCCCTTAAATTAATTGTAATTGTTTATTTTCATATCATCTGTAACATTTTCTTTTTCAAGTTCAGCTAATTTATATGTTTTCATTGGTTGTCCTTTCTGGGTAATTTTCTCATTCGTTGCTTAAATCGTTTTTCAAACAATTTATCAATGATAGGTTCATTAATATCAAAATTAAATTGTAGACTAATCCCGTCTTTTGTTTCCTTCGTTATGTAATCTAAATAAATATCTGGTATTGTGTTTTTAGTTTTCATTTATCCTCACTTTCTTTCAATATTTTAATCGGGCAGCACTTTGGAATTAGCGTTTTTGACCCCTTTAAGTTTTTCCTATTATATTTAATGTTTTTATGCTCCTTTCAAATAGAAAGTTGATAATTAGTGCTGCCCTTATACTTTTAATTTACCTTGTTCACTTTCTGCAAAATCATCGGCTATTTTTTCTTGTTCTTTCATTTCTCTTTCATAATCTCCCTCAAAACCAGCTTGCGCTGCTTCTGCTTCCACTTCTTGCTCATCTAACTTTTCTTTTAGATAGGCCATAACTTTATCAAACTGTTTTCTGGTCAGCTCTTTAGATGATTCTTTTATTTTGTAGTTTTGAATTAAATAAATTTTAAATTCTTCTTTTGTATAACCTAACTTGGAAACCTTTTTCCACATATCTTTTAGTTCGTCTATTGTTACCTTAATTGATTCAACCAAACTTTTTTTATGCAGGTCTTCTTCAATGTCTTTTTCTTCCGGTCGCTCAGGTTTTTCAAGTTCAAGTATCTGACCAGTTTTAGCTTCCAAAGCTTTCTTTAGTTGTGGGATATCAGCTTCAAGGCGCAGTACCCAAACAATTTTTTTCTTACCATCAGGGTTTACTTCCTGTGAAATTACATCTAAGAAAAATGGGAGCATTGAAAGTCTGCCTCCAGTTAATTTTTTAGCATACTCAATGCCACCGTTAATATTAAGGATTGAATTATAGCTAGATGTATCTAATTGATAGACTCCAAACCGGTTTACTCCACGAATCATAAGATACAAGTTTCCTATTTGCTTGCACTTATTCTTTTTGTAGTACTCGCATTCCCGACCCGGACATTCTATTTCCTCAAATTCTCCCGTATCTGTATTTACACAATTGGCTACCTCTCCATCTCCCTTACAGACAAGTCCCGTACTTTTTCCATAACGCTTATAGTACTGTGGAAATACTTCCTCCAAATTGTCGGAGTGAAAAGCAATGTTAAGTCTTTTAGGTTGATCTCCGTAGACTGCCCTTACCTCAATAGGACAGACAAAATAATCCGTAGCCTTAGGATATTCACTTTTACTTCCTTTTACTTTTACTCCAAGATGAATTTTACCCAGTCTTGGAATCCGTCCTCTTCCTTGAAAATCTTTTATTGGCATAATTTATTCTCCTTTATTATTTCTTTATGATAATTAAGATGTTCTATGTTGTTGGCAAATAACATTAAATTTTCTGGCTTATTATTTGAAACATTACCATCAATATGATGTACTATTTCTTTTGGTTTGAGATATCTACCTAAAATTTTTTCCATTACCAATCTATGTTCCATTACATAACCTTTATGATCTCCATTGGGATGTCTTCTATTTTTTATTTGAATATAACCCATTTGATGTATTGTTTTACCACCCTTCCAATGATTTGCTTTTTCGTGTATTCTCCCCTTCATTATTTTCGCTAAATTAGGTTTTTTAACTCCACAACAAGCATCGCTTATTTTTTTACATATTTCTTTTGATACTGGCATACCTTTATTTGTTGGAGGCAAACCTATTCTTGCTGTTCTCATCTTTTTTAAAACTTCTTCGCTATATACTCCTTTTTTACCTTTATTCCACGGGGTTCTACCAGACATTTTCTTTCTGACTTCCTTAGTTCTTTTAGTTCCTTTTTCAGCAATTTCAAAACATCTTCGACAACAATATTTTCTTTTATTGCTTATATAATTTTGGAATATTTTTCCACAAACTTGGCAGGTTATTTCAATTTTTCTTTTCCCATATTTCATTCCTAAATTATCCCTCCTGTCTTATTAGCCTTTATTTGTTTTTGTAAATAATAGATATCCACGCACCTTAAAAATAATTGAAATTCGACTTCTAAATTTTCTGCTGAAATGGATTTAACTTGGAAACTATCATTTTCGCTTTTGGGAATATTTAAGATTATTACTTTTTTAACCTCATATTTCTGTTCGATTATTAAATTGAGGTAAGCTGCTAATTGTATAAAGTGTTCATCATATAAATTTGACCCTGTTTTAAAATCCGTTAAAGTAGGTTCGTTATCTACCAATCCATATAAATCGGGAGTGCCACCATATTGATATTTTTCAGAAACCAGTGGAGTTTCGACTAAAATTGTTTTTAATTTTCTTGGTCTTGCCCATTCAAAAAAACTCAACAGGCTATTATCAGTAAGTTTCCATACTTCAGGGGATATATTGCAATTATCAATTTCATATCCTAAAAAATAAGCCATTATTCTTGCATGGATTATGGTCCCAACATTGGCAGCCTTATCCCTGGATTCATAAAGTTCTAAACCATCCCTACCTCGTTTATAAGCCCAGGGTATAAGAGCTGGTTTTGAAAGTATATTAAGTGCAGTGGTAGTACCCACTATTTTCTGCTCTTTAGAATTCTTATAAATAATATGCGGTTCATTAAAATTTATTTTTACTTTTTTGAGTTCTTTTGTCTTTCCCATTTTTATTCAACCTTTCCGCCCGCTCTTTTAACTTCATCAATGTAATCCTGCTTTTCCCTTAACATATCAAATTTAGATAAATCCTCCTCACAACCATAAGCATTTACAATTTTACTATTAAGCCTGCATTTCCAATTTCCCCTAAAATCAATATACTGGAATGGACATTCCTTACATTTATTCATTATTTCTCCCTTCTCATATTAAGCACCAGCCACGGCATTTACCTGATTTATTATATGGGCAACTCTTTTTCTTTTTGGCACATCTGTTATTAACTTTTTTAATTCTGTTATTTCCATATTCTTTGAAGAAGTTATCTATTCTTTTTTGTATTTCAGTTAATGCCATCTAATTCCCCTTTCCCTCTGTTAATTGAAACCTACTATCTATCATTTTTTCGTATAAAGTTCTGCCATCTTTCATCGTCATATAAGGCAGAAATATCTGTTCCATTTGAACCATCTCTGTTTCTAAAATTGCCATTTGTGCCTTAACCCAATAAAGAATTATTCTCCAAGAAACTCTTAGGGCTTGATGCTCATTTACAAACCCTGCCGATATTGTTTTTTCCTCATGTTGTTGTTTTAAAATTTTATAAACTGGTTCTGGATTACAGGGGAGTTGTATTGCCATATCTCCATGTTGTGTACTTACCATAAAAGATAAGGATTTAATTTTTCCTTCACCGTCATAATCAGATAGTATGGATTTAGCACCGTGAGAAGTTAATACCTCTTGAATTTCAGCCACGGTTTTTTGCGGTTCTATTTTAGTTGTATATGTAAATAATCCTTTTTTACTCATTTTCATACCCCCCGCACTCCTCAGTTGGATCTTCCAGGTTGCAATTAGAACAAGCTAGATTTTTACAGTTTTCATCTATGCAGGTATTGCATAAACATCTATCACATACTTTTAGTATTGTTTTCATTTTAATAACTCTGGATTTTTATATATATTGCCGATGATTTCTAAAAATTTGAATTGACCTAGTCTTTTAAATCCATAATCTTTTGTTTCCACCCCAAACATTCCATCTTTAAAAATTACTAAATAATTAAAGTTAGCCATTTCGATAATTTCCCCAATATCTCCCTCATAAATTTCCTTACAATTTTTATCTTTTAATCCTGTATATTGCATAGGTTTAGACCAATGATTTGCTATATCTTTAAAATCAGAAAATCTTATACACTCATCTTCTTTGAAATATCTCATACAATTATTTAATTTATCCCAAGCTCTAAATTTAATTTCTCTCATTTTATTAACCTCTTTCCTATTTCAGTAATTACATTTGTTGTAACAGCATTGCCAAGCATTTTATATCTCTGTGTATCACTTACTCCCCCTGTCCAGTTATCTGGGAATCCCTGTAATCTTTCACATTCTATTGGGGTTAAACGCCTTATAGATAATCCCTTAAATCCAATTTCTGGAGTTCTACCACTTCTTAAACAACTTCGATTATCTCTTCCGTCTCTCATTATCATTGTCCTCTGTCCGTGGTTAAGCCACCCTTTATAATAATTGCTGTCAATGGCGTGGACGATTTGTCTATTAATTTCTGAATATGTGTTATTTGTTTCTCCGATAGGAAATACTTCCGGTCTACATTCTCCTCTAAGATGTCCGACAATGAACACCCTTTCCCTATTCTGTGGGACTCCGAAATCCTTGCTGTTAAGCACCTGCCATTGAACGTCATACCCCAATTCATAAAGGGTATAGATAATGGTTCTAAATGTTGTTCCATTATCATGTGAAAGCAACCCTTTGACATTTTCAAGTAGAAAATATCCAGGCTTTTTATGATGTAGTATTCTTGCAATGTCAAAAAAGAGAGTACCTCGTGTATCTTCAAATCCTTTCCGTTTGCCAGCAATCGAGAAAGCTTGGCAAGGGAATCCACTTGTGAGCAAATCGTGGTCGGGGATTTCATCAACGTCAACTGTTGTGATATCTCTTGTGTCTGGTTTTTCCCTAAAGTTTTTTTCATAGATTTTTGCTGCGTATTTATCCCATTCATTGGCATAGACACAAGTAAGTGTTCTATTGTTTGGGTTGCTGTTAAATTGTTTGCAATATCGTCTTGTCTTATTTTCAATTCCTTGCCCCTGCGTGGACTCCAATCTTTGCCCCGCCTCTTCATTTTTTTTCGTATTTGTTTGGCCTCTTCCGTCCTGGTTTCTGTCAACGCTTTCCAATCCATATCTAAATCCCCCAATACCTGCAAATAATTCTATAAATCTAATTTCTCTTATTTCAAACTCCTATAATCTCTTATTTCCATTTTATATTGGCAAGGGCAGAATACTCCTAAACCACCCTTGCCTTTTGCCAAGAAAGGAGGTGATTCCTGCTGTGGCAAATTAATATTTTATTTATTTTCATGCCATTCCCTTAAATAAGCACGGTTCATTTCTTTTATCTCTTTTATAATTGCTCTTAATATTTGTTTTAGTTTATTCATTGTTATTTATTATTTTTTATAATTTCCAAATCCTTATCTTTATATAAATCAATAACTAAACAATTTAAAATTCTCGCTATTTTTAGCAAGGTATCCATTGAGGGCAAAACTTTTCCTGTTTCTATATGTGACATTAAACTTCTATTGATTTTCAACTTATTAGCCAGTTCTTGTTGGCTAATTCCTCTTTCGTCTCGTAATGTTTGAATCATTAATTTTTCTTTCATTTAAGCCCTTATGTTCTTTTTAAACATAATTCTATAAATAGTATGTTTACGTTCACCAGAGAACTGTTAACAATATGTTAACTGCGTCTCCGATTAAATTAGGTCGATACATCAAATCCTTTTCTCTGTATCCTTCTTTGCAATCCATATATTTCTTTTGCTATCTTTTTAAATTTGTAAAACAGTATCCTTTTCCTTAACCAGCTTTTAAATTTATACATTCTTACTCCTCATTAATAATTACAATCTATATAATTTCTGATAATTGTTTTTCTAACCATTCTTTTTTCCCGGGAATTCTAAGCCAGTAATAAATAGTACCCTTTGAAACCCCAAATCTATTTGCTATTACTCTTACCGGTATATCGTATTTAAGAACATATTTGGTAGGCCTACCCTTCACTGATTTACCCCCACTATTACAATGCAATGGATCGTGACAATTTCTACACAAAGCTATTAAATTATCTATAGAATGATTACTCTTATCTCCATCTATGTGATGAACTAGGTTTGCAGGTTTACCACAAATTTCACACTTGCCTTTTGATTTTTTTAAAACTTCAATTCTTCTTTTCTTTAATAAGATATGGTTAGGATATTCAGAAACCCCATTATTCCAGCGAGGATTACCTTCTCCTGTCATTATTTTTTTGTGCATTTCTCTTAAATCTTTACGCATTAGTTTTAATTTATTATATTAATATCTTTATTCTCTTTATATTTCGCCTTCGTTAAAAAATAATTTATCAATTGGAATATTTAGATATACTGATATAAGTTTAATATATTTTCTACGTGGATAATTTTTACCTTGTGTCCAGTTATTGACACGTTGAGGACTTACATTTAATTGTCTTGCAAGCTCAGCTTTTGTAATGCGTTTCTGATATAAAATTTCATTTAAATTATTCATATTTCTCATTATAAAGGTTATTTTTAGATTGTCAATAGAAATTTTATTTAATTAGAAAAACTTTTTGACAATATAAACAACAAATTTTAGGGCAAAAAAAATAGGGTAGCAATATACCAATAATTAATATTGATATACCACTACCCAAATTGGTGGACGTGGTGATGAATCGAACATCACGTTGACTAGACTAACCGAACGTGAAACACATTCCAAAATTAACCTGCCCGAACCTGGACACGCCCCATATACGCAAAAGATTACCACTCTATTTTATTAAACTTACTAAGTCTTCTTATAAATATCATATAACCCGCTTGCAACTAATCCTACTGCGACAAAGCCCTTAACAACATCTGGTGCATACAAACCAATAGCATAAATTACAGCGCCTACCCCAGCGGATATGAGCAGATACCACTGCCCCAAGCTTTCACCGGTAGCTTTCTTTATTACATTTACTATCGCAACAGTTATAATTACAAGTACGGCAATATCTAAAAAATCTATGTTAAACATTATTCACCTCCCTAGCATTTACTAAATCCACATATAATACAATAAGGGCAGTTACCCCCATTTTGTAATTCTGCCTTACAACGTGGACAAATATTTTCGTCTATCAACTTATTAATTTCTGATGTATCCATTTTACATAAATTATAGTCCCTCATTCTTTCTGTTAAATCTTCATTCAATTTATTAATTTCTTGTGGGGTTATATTTTTTATTGTCAATTTATTTATCCTTTCTAATTGGTCAAAAACGTTTACACTTATTAAAATGTGTCTATGATTTAATCCCATAATTTTAAAGTTTCTTCCTCTAATAGTTCACGTAGCCTATCCCTTACCTTACTGGCAAATTCTTGTTCTTCTGGAGTATTTTTATATGAGTTATATTTGATTATATTCCTTAGCCAGTTATCCAGGTCTTGCAATAAGTATCTATACTTGTTGCCATTTATGGCATTATAATATTCTTCCTGCTCTGTTGCGGTATCAAATTCTAATTTTAATTTTGGCATAATTTATTATCCTTGTTCACAACTAGTGAACAACTTTAATTAGTGGACAGATTTATAGTTGTAAACTTGTTTCATTAAATCCCGATATTTCAACGTTTGTTGAAACAGGTATATTTTATGGTTATATAACTATGTTTTATGGTTATTATAACTTTTGATTACACTTGTCATTAAACTTGATTACATAAAACTTTTTGAAAGAGAACGCATTTCAGATTTTAAGCAGTCATAACATTGTTCAAGAGCAAGTACATCTTTGGTACAGTGTTTTACCAATTCATCAATCTATATGGAAACATGAATATCTTTCTTATATCCATAAAGTCTTATTCTGGGACTTCCCGTTTTAGCAGGTCTATATTTCTTTTCTAAAGCATAACCACCATAATCTAACCAACTAGATGAACTTGCAAAAGTTTGTACTGTAGTTTTCATTTGGTTATTTCTACTATCTACTATGACGGGTTCTAATTTAAAAGTTAGCATATCATGAAAATGAGCTTGAATATATAAATCACAATTTTTAACTATTTCAGATAATCCCATTAATTTATTTATCTTTCCCGCCAGAGTGGTAGCACCACCAGTACCATGAGCTACATAAAAAGAATATACTGCTGGTTTATCCTGTTTACCATTAATTCTACCAAACCTAACAACTCCAGTATAATCTCCAAAATGATATTTATCTTCTATTCCTAAAAACTTGCAAATATCAAATACAACTTCGTCTGTAGTTTCATTAAAAATATGATTATCGTGATTGCCCGGAATAACCATATCTATTTGTGAAATAATAGGTCTAAGCAATTCTTCTGCTTTTAACTTAGCATCTTTAAGTGAGTATTCCGCTTCGTGCATATTCCCAGGAGTACCATCAAGAATTGCATCTAATATATCCCCCAATACCCAAGCACGTCTACTATTCTTTTCAGCTATCCATTTAACATAACCTTTAAATTTATTTTCATTAAAATATCTTGAACCTATATGCATACAGGAAAGTGGAATAATATCTAACTTTTCCCAATCTTTACTATAATCAAGTTCTATATACTTTATTGTTTTTATTTTACCGTGTATCTCAGGGAAGTCTTTTATTATTTTAATAATAGCCTCCTTGTTAGATTAATATTTACCATATATTATGGTTATTTAACCAATTTGTATGGTAATTTATCGGTAATTTCTCGGTAAGTTGTCCCCCGCTTTTTGTTCACGCAGAAGCGGGATAAACTGCTACATAGTCGACGGTTTTTGTCGGAGACCGACGGGAATTGAGAATTACAGCCACCGGTTAGTTGCAATTCAGCCGACAACCCTATGGATAATTATCTTTATATTCGACAACCATTTCTCATGGTTACGCTTTGCCTGTCAATTCAGAAATATAAAGCCATAGCTACCCGAAGCAGTACGTCTACCGCCAATTGCCCCGTCGGGCAAACTTAATAATGAAATTCTGCTATTACCCTATCCTTAACATATTCGTTATATATCTTAGAATGTCTATTATCTAGTTTTAAATATATCTTTAATGATATACGCTTTATGAAGTTTAATATTTTTTGTTTTAGCATTATTTCGTTTTCTCTAATTTCTCTTTAAATTCTCTGCACTCATCACTCATAACGTTTCCATTTTGTGCCATTATTATAAGAAGCTCTGTTGCAAGCCTAGAATTGATTTCAATTAACATTGTCTAATTTCTTCCTTAAATTCTGTACTATAAAAGCTTTATTTATACCTGCCACCGGGCTTGTTGCATATTTGACATTAACTCCCTTTTCATTATTTCCATTGTAATATTTGCCTTCTTCAATAAGATATTTATCTACCCACCACTTTGTCCAGGTATCTATGCAGTCGGGAAAATCTTTAAACTTACCTGCACTAGCATAAGGAGAGCCATCATAAGCCTTAAAACCATAAAGATTATTTTTCATACGTGCTATAAATGAAGTACCACTTGCAGATTCCAAAACAGCATGGGCTATATTATGCAGTACATTTATATCATAGAAATTTTGAGCATCTATAAAGGCCCATGACAGACCGGATAGTTTCCGGGTAAGACAATATTTTTCAAGTTCACAGCAATCTATATTTTCAATATTTCCCAGTATTGGTTCAAACACTTCTGGACAATAATTATCCTTATCAAATAATTCTATTCTGCCTTTTGTTATCGGACCAATGACACCATCGGCTTTTATTCCAGTATGCCTCTGAAAATCCTGTACTATGATTTTATGATAGCTAAAAATATATTTATATCCTAAAGAATTAAAATAATTGGAGTAATCCATTATAATCCCCTATTCATAATTAATAATTTACATTAATAGTAAATATCTTTTTCTTGGGTATTTTTGTCCAAAATCCTACACATTGAAAATATTCCCAATTATCATAATCATCACCTTTATTGATTTTCCATTTCTGTTTTCCTCTTTTATTTTTCTTATCATATTCCGTGCATTGTTCCGTATAGATATCCCATTCTAAAAAGTCTTTACCATATTCTTTTTTACATCTTTTTATTTCTTCTAATAGGTCTTTTACTTTCATTTCAATTTATCCCTTAAAGTTGAAATATAATAATAATCTATTTCAAGTTTATTCATAAGACATATAAATTATTAAGTTCCTCATCCATTTACGAGGGTCAGAGCTTTCATTAATTAATTTCATCGTGGTATTTTCTCCAACTATCCCATCAACTTTTAATTCTTTTTCTTCCTGATAATCCCTGATTTGCTTGTCCGTCATTGAGCCTAGCTTGCCATCTATCCCACCAGGATTTGGCACTTTATAATCGTTAAGCAGAATATCCTGTAACCACTTAACTTGTTGTCCTTTTCTTGTATTATTTAATCCTAATAGTTTTAATTCCATATCTTCCTCCTCAATTATTGGTTCAACTATATTCGGTATCGGTGCTTTCTCTTTCATTAATTGCTTATAATTATTCCAGTAAGGACTCCGCACTTTCCCATTATAAATAAAAGAAAGCCATCTATATTTATCCTCATTAGATAGTCCTATAAAGACTACTGGAAAATGTATACAGCCTATTTTCTCAGCATAACGTAACTGCATTAATAAAGTTTTATATCCACTTTCTTTTGCAACATTACTGTAATTTGCTTCCGTACAATCAAGTATTTTTTTATGAGATGTAGCCCAATTAAGTGCCAGGTTTGTCCATTTAGAACAATCACTTTCTTTTAGGCAACTTCCCTGTATATGTATATCAAGTACATCAAAATTAGAATGATTTAAGATATATTCATACATATTGCCTTTAGCCTGGGAAAGCAAGAATTCCTCATTACCTGCTCCTACTAAAAATCTATTCTTAACCTGGCTATGTGCTATATTAATTAGATGAGCATATTTCTCTTTAGTCAGTCTTTTCATAGGCTCATTTATAAGAGATAATCTGCAATTATGCGTATTAGCTCCCAAAGAGATAAGTTTTTGTACTACATTCTCTACCCTGTGTCGCCACTGCTCATCGGTGGGATTATATCCAGACTCCCAGCAGATATTGAAAATTAGATATATACCGTTATTTAGTGCTTTTTGTGTAATCCCCCAGCAGTCGCTTATCCTATAAGGATATTGTCTTGTTTCTACAATGTGGCAATCTAAGGTAAATCTATCCTGGAATATAGCTCCTGAAGCTCCCATTTTTATAGACATACTATAAACCTTCTACAAATCTTTGAATAAAAAATGCACCTACCCCAAAAATAAGGGCAGCAAAACTAAGACCAATAGCTATAAATACCTTGTTTATTATTGACCTATTTGACTTTGCCAATTCAGTTGTAGAATTTAGAGTTCCATTCATTAATTTCAATTCAACCGCTATATCTACGATAATGTCTTTCATATTTTTCTTATGTAAATCTTCCCGTAATTTATCGATATTTATTGCCATTATTTTTCCTCCGCTTCCCTTATGCCTGCCTTGTCGTTTTTGTTCATTTATAAAATCTCCATATTCCAAAATTAAAATTGTTCCTATAAATAAAAGACCTCCTAAAATTAAGAGGCTAAAAATATATATAAAATTGCATTTATAATTTTATGCTATGTTACAAAGCAATAATCTTCATCTTCTTCTATCAATATACTTGCTGATATTAATGATCTAACATAATCTGTACCTAATTGCGGAGCCATTTCCACCCATGCATCAATCCCATTCCATTTAAGTAATTGTCCAGTATCCGTACATCCATATAATTCATTATTATGTTCTATTATTTGAAATACATACGAAACCGAATCAAATTTAGGAGCAACCTCTATCCACGCATCTACCCCATTCCATTCCAGTAGTTTTCCGTTAGGAGAGGTACTTGCATAGAGTTTGTCATTATATTCTTCTAAATATTCAATTGATTCTCCTATTGAGTCAGCAACCTCTATCCATGCATTAATATTATTCCATTTATATAACGCTCCATTACTTGCTCCGCCATAAAGAGAACCATTAAATGCCTTCAATCCCCAAATATTGTAAGCACCCAATGAAGCTACTTCTACCCATGCATCTACCCCATTCCACTCAAGCAATACTCCATGAGCGGAATTTTCTCCTGCATAGAGTTTGCCATTATATTCTACTAAACAATATTACATAAGGCTGCAAAGTATCTGCAACTTTAACCCACGCATTAGACCCATTCCATTCTTGTAATTCTCCTCCAGCATATCCTACACCATAGATTTTATTGTTAAAAATTTCCAGATTGTATATTCTTGACAAAATTAATTCATTAGCTCTTGTTATCCATGTATCTACTCCATTCCATTCCAGCAGTTTTCCGCTAAAGGCAGTGCTTCCATAAATCTTTCCATTAAATAATATCAAGTCAAATATCCAATCCTCACCTATATTACCGGCAACCTCTATCCAAGCATTTATCCCATTCCATTCATATAGTTTTCCATGAGCTACTGTCCCACCATAAATTTTATATGCCATTATCTACACCTCAGTGCTGCTACTACTCTTTCCGCAACACCATCTGTATCAAGAATATCTACATTTAATAAATCACCATAGGCTACAGGAAAATCAACAGCTATTGAAGCCCCTGCTCCAACTTCTCCTTCTCCTGGTGCCACATATTCTCCAAATGGAATTGTAACTTCTCCAACATTAATTCCATTTTGATTCATTCTAATAATTACATCACTAATAGTTGGTTTCCACGCACAATAACACCAAATCTCATAAGCCGTACCAGCACTATCAACATGTACTATTGGTCCTTGATAATAACCAATTTTTAATATACCCCCTATATACATTATCCAAGTTCTAGGCAATCCTGTTGGTATATCTCTAGGAAAAGTTACATCTCTTATATCTAATGCTCTATAATCATTGCTAAAGGTTATATTTTTAATAGCTTGCCGTAATTCACTAATCGGCTCTACTATTGATTTAAATTTATCAGCAAGTTCTGTAATCTGATATCTGGGATCTGTTAAATCCTTTGCTATCTTTTTAACCCTTACATCTACATTTATATCTAAATCAACATTATAAACCCTTAAAGTGTCGCCTAAATTTATAATCTCATCTGCCCATTTTGGAATTATAGTTGTATTCCAGGTATTTATCTTATATCGATAAATGGGATTATCATACAAATTTAAATAAGCCTGGCCATAGTTCATTAAAACAGTCTTATCTGCAATATTAGTATACAGAGGATATGGTTTAATGTTTTTATAATCTGAAATATGGGGACTATCAAGATAAGGTTTTCCAGTTGGATTTACTGACTCTATTGTAATGTCATCTTTGCCAAATAAATACAGCCTTGTTATAAGTTTTGTAGGATCTCTTTCTCTTTCTATATAATCACTATTTTTATCACATCTAATCTGCAATTTTGTAACAGTGCCAATTTGTTGTTTTAAATCTACAATCCTTGAAAATGAATCATCTTGTTGTTTGATAGCATGAAAATCTATTTCTCCATTAAATTCTTTTGCTATTAGATTTATTGCTGCTAATGCTGTTATCATTTTATTACTTTTTACATTTCCAGTTCCTTCTATATCTGATGTTCCTGCGGACCAAGTAGTTCCAGATAAAATACTAGCCAATGCTACAATACAAGTTATTCCATTATATTCAAATGGTGCAACAAGAAAATCATTAAGTTCAGTCATAACGTGGTCTAATTTTACCTTAAATATCAGGCCATTTTTATCCTCTATTTCATTTATTTTTCTGGCTATAAATAATTCTTTTTCAAATTCAATGTAGCATTCTTCCTGTATATAATCATTCTTTTCAATTTCCAGCTCAGCATGCCATAAGCCATTTATTTCTTTGGTATATATCAGACTTATTGGTTTGGTAATACTTAATATATTTGGTTCTGCCATTATTTTTTATCTCTTATTAAAATTATTACTCGTTTTAAATTAGCAGGATAATGAAAAACTTTATAATAAGCTTCTACTCCACTGCCAGAATCTATAAATATGGGTATCCAGTCTCTTAAAAATATGTCTATTCCTACCCCACTATCAGCAAATTCCCTTAATTTATTAGCTATCCAGGATTCTGCACCACTGCCAGAATCTTCAAGAAGTAGAACTTTATCAACTAATAAATTTTCTAAGCCACTACCGCTATCTGAAAAATCAATAAAAATTACTTGGGGAAGTACCCATTTATCTGTCCCCTCTCCACTATCTATAATTGATAGAATTTTATCTGCTAATAATATCTCTGCACCTTCTCCAATATCCTCAAAGAGTTTTTCTTCTGGCCCTGCTATTGTATATATACAGTAAATAGACCATCTTGTTGTACTCCAATTATCATGAGTCCAAGAAGCGGGTAGTGTAGATAAGTTATCAATAGAACGATTATCACCAGTTCCTGAGTCATAATATAAATTACCATTACCATTACCAACAGCTACTCCATAAATTACACCATTAGATAAGGATTGTGATTGACCTCCTACCGAATACCAATCCATAACATTACTTAGATTAACTGTAACTTCAGTAGCAAGCCTATTTTTAGGTGTAGTTTCAATATTATAGATAGCCATATCAAAACTTTTGTCCGCTCCTTTACCATATAAAAAAAAAGTAGTTACAGTATCTCCTGTTGTAGCTGTATGAACAAAATTAGCACCAGCCATACATATACAGTTGCCTAATGCGTATGGAGATGAACCTGCACCTGTATATCCAAAAGTCAAACCTGCTGCATGCTTTATTGGATAAACTGCTTTATCCAAAAAGTCTTGAGGAATAGTTATTGATAAAATTCCTTTATTTATATCAATATTTAATTCCCCCCAAACTTCTGTTCCCATTGAATCAATTATTTTTGGTCTAAAAATATGCCCAACTTTTCCACATTTATATTCCTTACCACCAACATAATTTATCTTATTTTTAGAAGCATAAACTGCATAAGAACCAACAATATTATCGGGTCTATTTGCTCCTCCATCTTTTTCTTTCTGAGTAAGCTCTGGTTGATAAAAGAAATCTAAACCCTTAGTTTGCAGAGTAAACTCTATTTTATTGGTTGTTGGTTTTTCTTCTAGGATAACTTCAAATTCATAGCCACCTTCACCTTCGGAGAAATCATAAAAATTAGCCTTAATCTTTCCTTTAGACCATACTATTTTATCTTGGGAAGTTATTATTGTTTCAGTTGCAACTTTATCATCTTTTAATCTAAATGATAGATTTACTTCATTATCCCAACGCATTATTTTAATTTGGGGTTGAAACTTTGTAGTATCTTTGCTATCTCCTATTTCGGTCTGGATTAAATCTTTAGGATTATCTTTAGGTTTATAGGAAAAAGAGTTAGTTATCCTATCTACACGATATTTATTTGCTATTAATTTTGATATTTTACTTGCTATCTTAGCCATTTAATTTAATTCCTTTATGATAAAGTTATTTCTAGTTTAGCTGTCCAAACTTCGCCTTCTGTTTTTGTACCCTTATCAGCTACTACTCTGTTCATGAGAGTAGGAGTCTCATTTCTTGCTCCGCATTCTTGCCAATGAAAATTAGCATCACTTGAACCAAATTCTGCCTGAAAAGTAACTTTCTGATTTGATACCTGCGGATATGTAGCTTCCATTGCTTTCCAAGTTCCATCAGCAAGTAAATCTGATTGTGTAGCATTAGCAGCAGTATTGTCACTTCCAACTCCAAGCTCTGCATTTGAATTATCAAAATGTAATGCACTTTCTCCAATAATAAGATTCCACATTAAAGTCATACCAGCATTTAATAAACAATTTCCTGCATCAAATTCTTCTACGGTTCTTTCATAATGCTTTTTCTTCTTATAATCTGCTTCGTTTTTGTATTTAGTTATAGTTAAGACTTCAACTAGTTTGCCTTTTTCTTCCATCTTTCCTCCTTATAAATAAATTTTTCTAAAATTAATATTCACATCGACATCTAAAGTTGCATCATCTGTTCCAACTTCCATTAAGTTATTTCCAATTTTAAGCAATATAAATTCTCCTTTTCCATCTCCACCATCTCCAAATCCTGCTGGCGAATTTACATCATTTAACCTAATTGATAAATTCTTGCTACTAATTACCAGAACATCTGTAGCTACAAAAGACTTTGATATATCAAACCTACATCCATCTACAGTTGTATTACGCAGGTAAATATGAGTCTGAACCTGGTTAAATGTAATAGTGCAAACAGGATAAGCCCAGTACTGACCATTATTTGCGATTGTCCATTGATGACCTTTTGTTGCATTATATTGGGTATCATTGTCTGGTGTAATTGCATAACCAAAGGGGTCGTTGCAGGTAAAGGGTAAGTCTATTAATGCATAATTATCTTTTTCATCAATTATATCATATTCCAAATATTGGCAATTCCAATATCTATCATTTGCATTGGATAAAATTAACTGCTGATCTTCATCAGAGTAAAGAAATACCGATAATTCATCCAACTTCGATTTTAAATCATCATAATCGGTACACTTCATAAATCCCTTTAAAGTTAATTGATTTGATACAAACTTCTTGCTTAACTGTATAAGTCCTGGCATTTTAGGAATATCAATTGTAGTTTGAGATTGTTGAGGTATTAGAGGCTTTTTTATATCATAGCAATAAAATAATTTATCAGATAGGTCAGTGCCATCAAAACTTGCATCAAATAAAGTTCCCCAGATTGATATGATACTCATTTTATACCAACTCCTCTCTGCTTTGTTTGACCCTGGGCATAAAGATATTCAGATGTTTTCTCATATATAACCTGACCATCAAGTTCAAGTACATTTCTTATTAGAATTGGTTGATTTGATATATTGTTATTTGGTCTGGTATTGGCAGCATTAAATATTAGTTCAGCCAGATTTTTTTGTTGACCAGTATTTAAAATAACTTCATTTTCGTGAGCCAATACTGGTATTTCTCTACCTGTCTGTGGGGTAACTATCCCATAAGCAGCAGAAAGGATTGGAAGTCTTGCACCGTCATTGCCAATAATTCCACCAGAAGAATAAGCCTTTACTATACCCCCCATAGAATATGCTCCCATCATACCTATTTGTCTGCCTTTGAATGTAATTGTTACTACTTTACCATCTAATTTGTTTGCTTTATTGGTTACATCTTTTATTGCTTTATCAACATCTGTAGTATCAGCATCTATATCTAATACTCTTAATCTAGTAGCTGTATCAACACTAATTCCCAACTCATCAGCTTTATCCATTATCTGCTGTCCACTTAAACCAAATCCTTCCGCCAGTGCAATAAAATTCTCTATTCCCGTATCAGCAACATTTTTATAGAGTGTATTTATATCAATATTATTTTTTTCAGCATATTCAAGTATATCAGCTGTAGACATTCCAAATTCATTAGCTATCTCCTTAAATTTTTCTATACTAATATCTCCAGTTGCTACATATTGCAAACCTAATTCTATAGCTTTTTTCCGTGCTTCTTCCTGCTCTTCTGTAGTTGCTTCAATTTCCTTTGAAAGTTCAAAAGCGGTTTTTATATTCGCTATCATTGCGTCATCTAAATTATTTTGCGCTTTCATGGCTTCTACTGAATCTATACCATGTTCTTTGATAGCTTCTGCTAAGGCTTTTTCAGCTTCTTCTACTGCCCAACCTGCTTCTTGAAAGTCATTATAAGTAGTAATACCACCAAAAATATCATCTATTAATTCATTAAAAGCACCCCTTAAATCATCAACTGATTCTGTCTGGTCATCTATATCACTAGTAGTATCATCTATTTCAATACCTAATGCTTCCATTGCTTCTTCAGTTAGACCTAATTCTTTAATAAGTTCTTTTTGTCTTTCTGTAAGTTTTGTAGTCAACCCTAATCTTTCTGCTTCTCCACTGTTTAGAGTTTTAGTTATTAGTATATATTCTTTTATATTTTTGCTGGTTTCTTCAACTGCATCATCGTATTCGGTTTGATTTATTGCTCCTATTTCTAACTGTCTTCCTAATTTATCTATTTCTAAAGCAGCTTCTGGGAAAATATCTCTATATTTTTCAATACAATTTATTGCTTTATCTGTTACTAAAATTTGTTCTTCGGTTACTCCCGCAAGTTCTAACATTTTTTCTATCTGTTCATCTGTTGCTCCCATAAGTTTCCATATCTTAACGCCAAGCGTATCAACAAATGGAACAAAATTAAGGAATGTTTTTGTTACACTTGCTGTACCTTCCTCTAAATCTTTTATTGTTCTTACAAGTCCACGAACACTTACTCCAAAGTGAAATAATCCAGCAGCAATTGCGGTAATAAATCCACCCATTACCCCAGCCGATACTCCAACTTTTACAGCTAAAGCAGTTATTACAGTATTAAGACCAACTACAATTTTTGTAAGTCCACTTAATGCATAAGCTACTGGTCCAATGGCAGCAGCAAATATTCCAAGATTTACAACCAGATTTTTCTGGGTATCTGTTAGGCTATCAAACCAGTCTATTGCTTTTTTAATCTGTTCAACTAAACTCATTAATCTTGGTCTTAATATGTCAAATATGGATATACCTACATTTATGAGTTCGTTTTTAAGTTGTTCTACCTGTGCAGCAAAAGACTCCATTTGTTTTTCAGCAACGTTTTCAGTAAATCCTGTAGCACTTCGCAAGTCCTTTTCATAACCCCTAATTGCGTCAGAAGTTCCAAGCAGTGTCATCATTGCTGAAATTGACCTATCTTGGAAACCTAACATCATAAGCGTTGCTCTTTTTTCCTTATCGCTCATACCGTCTAAAGCAGTCTCTAAATCCCCTATAACATCAGCAATATTTCTTACATTGCCGGAAGTATCAAATACATTTACGCCAAACTTTTCAAACGCTTCCCCATTTTCAATAGCAGAACGCTGCAAATCCCTAAGTACAATGTTTAACCAGTTTCCAGCTTCACTACCTTTTACACCCTGATCAGCCCACGCAGCAAGTACTGCCACACCTTCTTCAATATCCTTGTTTAGAAGTTTTAATGCTGCTCCTGCTTTATTAGTCAAACTTTCTGAGAACTGCTGTACTGTTGCATTTGATAAGGTGTTAGCTTTTACCAGTACATCGGATACACGGGTCATATTTTTCATATTTTTTACAACGTCATCTCTTATGGTAAGACCTAGAGCTGATTGTGCATCAGTTAGTAAGTCAGTTGCAAGTGCCAAGTCAAACTGTCCGGCCTGTGCAAACTTGGCAACTCTTGGTAATGCTTCAATTGATTGTGCTGCGTCAAGTCCTGCTGAAGCCAGATAGAAATATGCATCTGCTCCTTCCTTAGCACTAAAAGTAGTATATTTTACAACATCTTTAGCGGTCAGTTCCATTTGCCTGCGTATCTGTGGGGTAATATTATTCATAATAGCAAGGGATTTAGTCATGCCACTATCAAAGTCCATACCTGCCTTAACTGAAGCAGCACCTACTGCCAGAATTGGCAAGGTTACAAATTTTGACATATTCTTGCCAACAGATGTAAGACCTGCACCTATTTTATTTAGTTTTGCATTTATGGAGGCAGTCTGGGTCAGAGCCTGACGGTCAAGCGTAGACAATTGCATTTTAGCAGTTGTAACTCCTGCTTGAAGTCGTCTTGTTTCTAGTCCAATTTCAGCCCAGATTGTCCCAATATTCCCAAATGCCATTTAATTCCTTTCAGCTAATTTATCACTTATTAAAGTAAATGCTTTATTCTGTTCTACAATCTTTTCTATATAGGTTTTTTCTCCCCTCATGTTATAGAGATAGAGGCAAAGTTCATTTAAGCAAAAGGCTATATAACTATCCTTAATTCTAAATAGGTCAGATACCTTCTCGTTATTTTCCTTTGCGACTATCGCTATTCTTTTTAAACTCTTCAATTTTTTCTCTGAGCTTACGAAAGGGAAGCAGTCCCAGAACCCCCGTCTGGGTATAGTTAAATATTGCAGTTAGTTGTTCATCATTTAATATTTCTGCCACGTCCTTATAGGCAGGCTCAACCAGTGAACTTTCTGCAACTGCATGCAGTATTTCACTAAAACTTTTTATATCTCCATGCTTTTCCCCTTCATATATTTTTTGCGCAGTAGCCAGCAACGTGTTAGGGATTGTGCCATTTTTACATAAGGTCAACAGTGATGGCCTTTTTAACCTGGCTACCAGCGGCGTGCCCTCATCAAATGGGGGGAGTTCCACAACTTCACCTTTCTTGAGATTATCTAAATCTCCGATAGAAGTTACTTTCTTGTCTTCCAATTTTTACTCCTTATTTAATTTTTATGTTATTCTATTTCACTAACTTTTTTATACTTAATTGCAGGTAGTACCGGACTACCGGATTCATTATTTCTTGCCTCTATACTGTAAGCAGGTTTTCCAAATACCTTATCGGCATTTGTATCTGTAGACCTCTTACCCTTACAGAATGGAAGTGTAAACATAATGAAACCATCTTGAACACTACCCCTGTCGCTTTCAGTGTAGTTAGCAACCCATATAATCATTGAAAATGGATATGCTTCTTCAGCATCACTTATTGGAGATTCCCACTGTGAGTCTCCGGGTGTTGCCACTCCACCGCAGATTGTCTCATCTACTTCAGGCATTAATGCTGCAAGTATGATATCAAAATTTACTCCCACAAATTTATCGTCTTCGTTTATCAATGCGCAAATATCATCTCCTCCTCTATGTACCTGTTCCTCGCCATCAATATAGATAAAACTATATGCCGCACTCTGGGGATTAGTGATATCATATTCGATTGCCGAAGGATCATCTGCTCCCGTGGCAAGCAGGTTTATTAATCTTATCTGTCTTACTCCGTATAAGTAACTTTTTGTTGGATCAGCCATTTCATTTACTCCTTTTCTTGTTTTGTTTTTGTATATAAAAAAAGACACCTGAAAAGATGTCTTTAATTTTTGAAATATTTAATTGTTAATTTAGCTTATGTTCTTGCTCCCCCGATGTCGAAATCAACACGCTTGGAAAATAAGTTTCTTACATCATCGTGATAATCTTCTAATACTTTTATAAATTCCGGTACAAACTTATATCCGGCCGGTACGGTTGTAAGGGTTACACCATTTAGTTTTTGCTTAACCAGTACAACCAAATCATCTAGGGAGATAAAGCTATCAGGACTATCATATATAAAAATTGAAAATCCCCAAATAGAACCTTGCCTGTTATCAACTGCCGAATCTTCCCCCATCATTTTTATAGTACAATAAGGTGTAACTGTACCTTCGGGTGCTGTAAAGGGTTGAAAACAACGATTCCCAAATTCAGTTATTTCTATAAGTTCTGTATAAATTGCTTTTCTCATATCTTACTCTCTATTATTTGCTTTACTCTATTCAAAAATTCTGGGCTAAGTTCATTTAAAGTTTTTTCAAGGATTGCAAATCGGCCGTCATTTGCAAGTTCCAGCCACACCCCATAATCCACACGATGGCCGAGTTCGATAATTCCCTGCGTTCCCTTCCAAACAAATTTACCATATAGGCCCTGCTCTGCATGATGGGTCTGGTTTTTCCACGGATGTTCCGCTTTAGATTTTGCAGCTGCTTGACTTGCAATTATAGTACCTACTCCTTGCACACCTGCCATCTTTTGCTGATACCATTTATCTAAATTATTGAATACTTGACCCATTCCTTTTAACATTATAGTTCCTCTAATTCCAGTTCTTTAAACACAATCGAACCCTTAGTAGTTACATCCTTTACATCAAATACCCTGTAATTTTTGCTGTTATGTGTAAACTTGTCTTCATTGGTTGAACTTTTTTTAAGGATATTAGCATCATATTTTGCAATAGCCTGTGTTACTCTTATAGAATGGTATCCCCCATCATCTATAGTTAAAATTCTGGTACGCTTAAAATAAATCCTTATATCCTGATTGGTTAATACTTCGGGTGGATTAGTTATCCAACCACCTGCCCCATCGCTAACTTTAGAAGTACGGATAATTCCAATTGAGGCAGGATTTTGATTTATTAAATTTGTCTGTTGATTGCGGATTGATATTATAAGACTCAATTACCCACGCTCCATCTCCGTTGTATCAGACTGCCTTAAATCCCAGTATTTTTGTATACAGTATTCTTTATTGTATTTATCCTGCGGTATGGTCTCATCTCCAAGCCTTGTATTACCGCTAAAAGTAGCCTGCGCGGCCCTTACCAACCAGATGTCGCTGGCTGTTTTATACAAATCATAATACTGTGCATTGATATAGACTGCGTCCTGTTCTGCTGTAAAGGTGTAAATCCCGTTTATATCATCTGCCGTGTAATCTCCTTCTTCACCGGATATTTCCGTAAAGTCGGTTGTACCGTCATCAAGCACCCTGTTATCGAGGTACTTATATTCACAAATCCACACTAAATAATCATCAGTCTCCGCAGTCAGGGGGTAGTCGTCTAAGGTATTTCTGTATTTATTCAAATATACGTTAAGCTGGTCATCAGTAAAATCTTCACTATTAGGGTCTTCAATCAACCTTCTAAGTTCAGTTAGTAATTGGCTCATTTATCTTGGCCTCTCTTTTCATTAAAATTTTGTAGTAAGCTTTTTTATCCTTTTGTCTATTATAATCCCGCTTATGGTTGTTGTGTAAAAATTCAACTTTGGTTTTATCGCTGGTATAACATGTCCCCACCCTGTCAAGGTTTGCAAATAACCTGCCGTCCCTGTCCAGTAGCATTTTATGAGTCCCCCGGTAGTGCAGGCCTTCCCTAAACCTGAAAAATCTGTTAGAACGTCTATGTCTTTGTCTATCACCCTGCTCACCTATCTGGATTATACCTATATCACTTTTAAGTTTAGGCAGTCCCGTTATAAGGACTTCGTCAGCGTCAATGTTTAGGCAGATGTCACCATCTACGAGCTGGTCTAAATAACTATTACGCTTTCCTATTTCATCAGCATTTATAGATGATATCAAGTCTATATTAAGACTTCCCAGATATTCTAAAGTACCGTCAGTAGAATCCCATCCCGAACCTGGAAAATCTTTAAATCTACCATCTATTACGACAATCTTATCAACTTTATTCTGTATTGATTCTATGCAATCCCGAATTAGGGGCATATCATTATAGGTTATTATCGTAGCTATCAGCATTTTAATTTCCAGTATTTTCCTAATTCAAAGTCAAATTCTTTAGGGAACTTGGCATGACCCGAACCTGGATAATGTGTTATTTCACCAAAATATATATAACCATCTACTAAGTAAAAATCAATACGTACAAAATCAAACCCTTTACTTAACTTTTCGGCAAACCCTATCATTTTGCTAAGATATTTTGGTTTCTCTATAAATGGCGCAACCTTATGGCCTTCCCTAACAATGTTTAATGAATTCCAATCCCTGTCGTAATAATTAAAAGTAGTAAGCCCGTGACTGGTTACATATATCATTCGGCATTTTCCATCAAACATGCAAAATCTATAATCACTTGGCAGACCGCCACCCTTTTCACGAAGTAGTTTTTCAATTATAATCAGCGGTTTAATCTGGCCATAAGCCCATTCATACCACTCGATACCATGTACTGTCCTAAACCATTCTTTACAAATATTTATTATTTCCGAATTATTTAAATTAAGTGCTTTTTTGTGCGTATAATTAATGTCGTAATTCTTTAATCCATTGATACCTTCTGCAAGTATCCATCTTCCAGCAGCATTATTGGGTTTTATAATGTATTCCCCGGTCAGTTTATTTGGCGGTATTTTCTCGGGATTATCGGTAACATATAGCAACGGTATTAAATGATTATCCGCTTCAAAACCTATCTTATCTCTAATATACTGTCTTGCCCTATATTTATCTGCTGTCAGTGGTATTAACGGGTTACGGTCAAAAATCTTCTTATATACTATTTTTTCATTGAAAGATTTAGGATTATCTAAATTTAAAGGATAGCCATGTATCTTTAAAAATAGTTCTTTCTCATCTTCATACATTCCGAACCTTCTGTAAAATCACGTGTAAATTAGTTTCGCTTACAAATTTGTTTTCCAATACTTTAAAATTACACTTAATACCATAACTTTTAGATAGCCAGTTTCCCTTCCAGCTCATATCAAAATATCTAAAAGACATATCATTCCAATAACTTCTATGTGTGGGATCAGCAAATGCACCCCTGCAAGCTTTACCATCTGGACTTTGTGTTGGAGGTACATATATTTCAAATAATCCACCCAATATCAATATCCTGTAAACCTCATTAAAAAACCAGATAACCTTGTCCTGTGGAATATGTTCAATAAAGTGTGCTGCGTAAACTCCCTCTATTGAATTATCTTTAAATGGAAACTCTTTAAATAGGTCAGCCTTTATAAATTGTCCTTTGGGATAAATATTTGAATGATCCTCTATATCTACCCCCACATAGCCTTCTTTTATATTCTTTCCACAACCTAAATTAATTTTCATATATCTAATTATAAAATCTATTTTGTTTTATATGTTTTATCAATCCAAAATTATAATGATCTTCAATATTTACCTGATTGATTGATGGATACAATTTAAATGTACCGGGAATATTATTAACTTTAATCCCCATCTTCCAAGCTACATAATTAAAACTTAATTGATCCCGCAATGAACCAGAACATATCTCTTTCCACATAGCTTCATTTAGGGCATTTATTTTAGGTGTATGTCTTCGCAGTATTACCCTGGTTTGATGTAATCCATTATTGACCGGATAATCCTCTGCTCTAAATTTCAACATTTGTTTTTCTATAGTTTTGACATTATCTAACTTAAAATCAATACAAACTTTAGCTTCTTCATAAATGCAGTTTCTCCAGTGTTTAAGCAATGCAATATCAGCACTGGCAAGATACATTCTTATAAGTGCGGTAAGTTCTGACATTATTATTATATTTGAATCTACCCATATGCTATACTGAACATCGGGAAAGAACTTATGTATCAGCCATTTATACATTCTGGCTTCTCTACGATTATTATTTAACTTTGTTTTTATATATTTTATATTCCAGAAAGAACTTTTTATATTTTCATCATCGGCAAACATTATGTAGTTAAATCCTGGATTATCAAAGTGCTTTTTTATCGGATTATCCACTCCACCAATATTTGCAGTTACAACAACTTCTTCCGGTATGTATTTATCCCATTTTTTTATAAAATAATCCTTGCTTTGTTGTTCGTGCAATTTTTCATCAGGGTGTAAATTCTTATACTTGATGTCATTTATGGTTGCTTTTGTTCTATCATCGGCAAAATGTGTGGTTTTACTATTCATGGCATAAAGACTGAATCCGAGTTTCCGATACTGCATGGACAGGTCCCAGTCATAGAAATAATAATCCAAGTTTTCATCTAACTTTAACCCCACATTTCTTATTATCATACAGCAACCATCAAGTACAATAACCTCATCAAACTCACCCTGTATGCGTTTAAATTCAAATTTAGCGTATTTTTCTATTCCCGTAGCAAGATTGGTAACTTCAATATTTCTTCTAAGTCTTTTAAACCCGGCAATACCGACCATTCCCACCTTTCCGTTACTCTCCATAAATGATATTGCCTTATTGATCCAATTGTCTGTACTTACTACAATATCATTGTGCATGAGTACCACATATTTACTTTTTGCAAATAATAAGGCTTTATTAAATGCTTTTGGTATACCCTCGTTTTTACTATTTTTTATAATATTAATATCAAATCTGTCAAGATAACCTGGATCATCTGAACCATTATCCACAACTGTTATATTTATATTTTTATTATAGAAAAATAAACTTTTTAGTGTCTGGATGGTCTCATTTTTCCTGTTGAGTGTGGGGATTATTACATCAATCATATTTCTACTTCATTTTCAATAAATAAATTTGGGCTTTTCTTTTTTTTAAGAACCTCTAAATTACTTTTTGTGATTATATGCTTGTCTATTTTCATTTCCTCAAATGTCTTATGTCTGTAATGGTGAACGAAAGATTGTTTTACCCAATATAATTTAAATCCTGCTTTTCTTGCCCTAAGGTTAAAATCAACTTCTTCTGCTCCGCCTATGGGAAAATTCTTCCAGTCAAATACTCCAATTTTATCTATGACCTCTTTTTTGATTAAATAACAAAACCCCTGCAAGTCTGTTATTTCTTGATATCCTTCTTCCAGTGTAAAACTTAATTTTATAATCTCATCAATGGATATATCGTCTTTTGGCTTTTTAAATAAGCTTTGAGTAGCTGGACAGTAAGTTGTTGTAGGGGTTACAATTCCTGCATTTGGTTGATTAAATCCCTTCATTAATTTGCTTAACCAGTCAGGCGTAACAACTGTATCTGAATTTAGAAGACAATAATATTTATATTTAGCAATTTTAACTCCTTGATTACAGGCATAAGCAAATCCTTTATTTTCCTTATTGGTTATAACCCTTACATTACTTAAACTTTTTATGTAATTTCTCGTTGGACTATACGAGGCATTATCTACAATTATAAGTTCATAATTGGCGGTATATTTTAATACACTCTCAATACACTCTCTTAAATATTTAAGACAATTATAAACAGGTATTATAATGCTGACTGGCTCATTAAGTTTCATAAATTTTATCCCTCTAATTCAACATCATTTTCAATAAATAAATTCTTATCCTTTTTCCGTTCTTCAAATATTTTCTTATTATTTTTAAGTGTATCTATTCCAATTACATCAAATGTCTTGTGCCCGTAATGATGAACATAGGCATCCCTAATCCAGTAACTTCTATAACCCAGTTTTTCAAGTCTCCATTGCAAATCAATTTCATCATAATTACCAAACCCGTAACGTTTCCAGTCAAATACCCCTACCTTATCCAAAACTTCTCTTTTGGTAAGCATACAAAAACCATAAATTTCAGTTTGGATATATTCTTCTTTTAGCCTGCTAGAATAATCCAATATCTCTGCTTCTGATATCTTGAACCTTTTATCTATCAGGGTTTTATCACACTGCTTACCTCTTGAATAACAGGTTGTCGGAGAGGCTATTCCACAGTCAGGATTAACCTCAAAACATTTCTGTAATTTATCTAACCAGTTGGGAGTAATGAAAGTATCGGAATTTAGAAAGCAGATATATTTATTTCTTGCAATTTTTATCCCCTGATTGCAAGCATAGGGGAAACCTCTATTTTCACTATTTGTTATAATTATTGCATCTAAATCTTTTAAATATTCTTTAGTTTCTTTGTTGGAATCATTATCTATTATTATAAGTTCATAACCAGCAGTATATTTTCTAATGCTATCTATACACTTTTTAAAATACTTCAGAGCGTTTTTTACGGGGATTATTATACTGGTTTTTTCCATTTGCTTTTTTTTCTTTTGTACTTGGGTTTTTTTATAACTTCTATAAGTTCTCCAATTTCCCCTACTTCTACTTCTTCTAAAGGTAATTTTATACCTTCGGCTGTTTTTAATTCTGCTGTAAATTCTTCATATTTATGTGCAATACCTCGATTTATCCAACGTTGATATACCTTTAAGGGCACATCTTTTATATCACCCGGCTTTAGACTTTCACCTTCAAAATTTGTAATAACATTTAAAACTACTTTCATAATACTCCTAATTTTATTGGGGGGTATATTTCAACCCCCCGTTATTTTATAGTCCTGTAACTTTTGCGATTGCGTTTACGTCTCTAATTGCAAATCCACGTCTTATTTTAGCTCTAACTGCTACCTTATCTTCGGTAAGCAGATTATCGTCTCCAACTATTCCAGTATCAAACTTTTTCAAGTTCATTGAGTTTCTAACACCTTCAAATAGATAGCTCCAATCTGCCATTATCAGTTCATAGGCAGCAGGTGATCCTGTTTGCTGAAAGTTCCTTGAAAACCTTATTGGATAACCAAAGAGTGTTCCAGGCTCTTTTGCATTTCCAGGTTCAAATATAGGCCTATTATTATCATCTCTCATATCTCTCATTCTGGCTTTTACTGTCGGATGGGTTGCAAATCCAATATTATACTGGAATCCATTTACTTCAAGTCTATTTAAAGCCTGTGAACAATCAGCAACGAAATCAGCATAAGTACCAAATGCCACTGTATTTGCAACAGGACAACTTCCCGAAATTGTCTGTGCAAATGGAGTTCCTGCAAAATAACCTAAATAGGACTGTTCTAATGCTGCCAAAAGTTGAGTTTCAATTTCTTTTCTTATCAAAGCATCGTATGCAATATTAGCATCTTCAAGCAGTATTTCGGTTATCTTTACAATTATTGCGATCTCATAAGCGGTCAAGGTAATCTGTCTATGTGACTCATTGCTGGTTGTCTTTGCTCCACCTTCACCGTCTACCCATGTCCATACAACGTCATCATCGAGAGCGTTCATACGCAACGTTGCACTTGTCATGGGCAGTTGTGTCAAATACGGGATTATAGCCGAAGCATTGGCTATATTTTCAAACATAGAAGTTGCCAATGGGGTAGGTACTGTATACCCACCTGCAGCACTGGTCAAACTACTTTTTATATCTGGTCTACTCATTTTATTCTCTCCTTAACTTATTCTCCGTGCAAAAAATCACTCATCATCTCATCAGGGGTTTTTCCACCTTCCAAATCTTTTCTTGGAAAGTTTCCACCTCCAGGTTTGCCTGGTTCAATTCCCTTGATAAGATATGGTTTCTCTTTTGCTATTTTGTCTATTACTTTCTCTACAGCCTTTTGGTCTGGTTCTTCTTCATCATCTAGTTCCTTTTTAGCTAAAAGTCTTACAACTTCCATATCTGCAAAGTTCTTGCCGGACGCTACGGTTAGAATCAGGTTATCTATTTCCTTCTCTTTATATTCGGTCTGGATATCTACCAGGCTTTTTTCAAGTTCGATAATCTTTTTCTTGTCCTTTTCGGTTACGCTTAGCTTCTCGTCTTCAATTTTTTTAAGTTCTGCCTGAACCTTTGCAAATTCAGTTTTTAACTTTGACTTATCGGTTCTATACTTTTTAGCTTCTTCTCTAAGTTCCCTTACATAGCTGTAGTCAAATTTTTTGTCCTTTTCTTCTAACTGGTCAATACTTGTCTGTATTGCCTTTACCTCATCTGAGTCTTCTCCGTGCTCACTTACAGCACTTGCTAGTTCTGTGTTTAGTTCTTCTAAACTTTTTTCTTCTGCCATCTCGGCACTTCCTTTCTTTTCTTTGCATAAAAAAACACTCCAAATCTGGAGTGCTTTATATGCGGTTGTTATATATATTAAAACTATTTTAAATAGTTATTTTCTATTTGTACCCTTACCTGTCCCTTTTCCACCCTTACCACAGGGAGTAGGGTTTTGATTACGTCTTCCACCGCCGGGCATACCTACACCCTTGCCGTGTCCGTCTTTACTTCCATAATTAACCATTATTAAGCTACCTTCCTATAAACTTCCTTATACCAACTTGCCAATTCTGGTTGACTTGTCGGATCCTTCATAAACCCTATCCAGTTATTAACAAACTGCTGGCTTGATATTGCCTTGTCAGTCGTATAACATTGGCATTGGCTATGCGGAGTGGTCGGTAAATCTTCCGGTTTATACACACCTACCAAATCCTCACAAATAGGACACGCATCACCTGACGTATGCCACTCAATGCCGATTAGTCCAGGATTATTCATACTTGCCATTCTATCGGCTTCACGAAAAGCGGTTGTACGTTCAGTCCTTAGTAATCTTGCTGCGTCAAACTGTACCGTCCGGCCATGTAGTTTAGTTGTAATTGCACGCCTATCGGGATTAAGCAGTTTATTTAATCTCGCTTCCAGTACCTTACTTGACGCTGGCCTTCCACTTACAATCTCTTCAAGTATTATCCGTTCCATTTCCCGTTTTGTCCTGCGATTTAAAATCCATATCCTATCAGATAGTTTTAGTCCGTCAGTCCATATCCTATCGTAGACTAACTTTACTGTGTCATTTGTAACTCCGGTAAGCACCCTTTTTAAGTCTACATCAAAACCTGCACCGGAAAGACGCTGGCTGTACTTTTCCAGCATTATCCCGTTTACTTCCTGTCCCAAATTAGCACTGTCAATTAATGCCTTATCAAGTATGCTTTCAAATCCATTAGTTAGCCTATCGGCTTCCTTTAAAAGTACGCTTATTTCCTTTTTCTTCTGTGTATAACTCCATGATGTTTTACTTATTATCCTATCTGCGTCCTTCTTTATACTTTCAGCAAATCGGATATAAAGCCTACCAAGTTCCTTTTCCTGTTTAGCGGATAGTGCTACAAAGTCTTTACGGTTTTTAAGAATGTATTTTTGGAATTCATCTGACATTGATTTTGCCCATAAAAAAAGAGCCTCTAAAAAGAAGCTCTTGATTTAAAATTGTATTTAGATTTACATATTAAAATATGAATTGTTTATCAGAAATATTGTTTACTGATTCAAAAATTTTATATTCAAATTTTTCATAATTACAATTAAGATACTTACCAATTTTGTTTTTATTAAAACAATCTTTAATTTTACTACGTAATTTATCAAAACTAAATTCATATTTATATCCACATCTTTTATAGATATAATCTGTTCCTTGTATCTCATCGTCTATCTCTATTCTATCCCAAATCTCACCTTTCCCATTATCTGAAAAACATAAATCAATGGGTTCTATTTTAATAAATTCAACATCCGATTGTGTTGTTTCTGTAGTTTCCATACTTCTTGATATTTCCAATTCTCTCGCTAGTATAGCTTTCTGTAAATATTTGGGAGTAAAATATATTATAATATCTTTACCATATTGAGTATTACTATTTTGATAATTCCAGAACCAATCAGAATCCGAATAGGATAAGCAAATTAAAAGTTCAGTATAGAATTTTAATAATCCCCATATAAATAATACAAAATGATACCATTTATAAGGTTTGAATCTTTTACTTTCATTGATGGAATCTTTATATTTTATATCATAATTATCTTTAGATATAATTTTTATTGTATAATCATTAATCTCTATCATATATTAATTATATCACTTTTCACCATAAATATCACCCATATTCTTTTCCTGCTCGTTTTGTTCTTCCAGTATTTCAGCCATTAACTTTTCAGGGTCTTCCACGCCCATATTATCCATTTCACGTTTAACAGAAGACAGTCCAGCCGATAGTCTAAGTAATGCAACCTCTACTTCTTCCTTCTCATTTAACGGTACTGGCATATGTGTGATAATTTCAATATCTGCTTCTTCAGGATAAGAATAAGACTCGTAAACTGCCCTCATTTTTAGACTATCTTTATACATCTGTTCCAGTTTAGGCTTCCAGATAGTATTCTTTGTATTGGTTTTAGAAATCATAGAGGCAAACATAAGTTTTAATGCCACTCCGCTAAGATTACCAAGTTTTGTAACTATTTCGGGATTTATCTGTATAATACTGGAGAGTTCAAACATTATGTTTTTCAGATTATCTATATGATTTTTTAAGGTATCAGTATAGGCAAATTTAGATTCCAGTTTAAATATATCAGGCTTCACGTCACCTGTTCCGGCACTTATCAAGTCCCAAACCGCTCCTGGTTTTGTCTTGGGTTTACTCTTATTACCTTTAGCATCAGTAAATTGCTTAATATTAAGCATTATAGTTATAGCAAACATCTCAAAACGCAGCGCGTCTGAACTATCAGAATACTTTTTATTAAGCTCATCAATTATTGGTATCAGGTCTACAAGCTCGCTATATCCCCATACCATGCCAAGTGCAGGATTGTTAGGAATAATATAAACTGGTATAAAATCTATAAACTTTTTGCCATTACCAAGATAGGTGGGTGCTTGTATAACTTCCTCTACTTTCAGATTTAACTTTACATTGTAGGTTGCTTCACTAAACAAACACTTGCCATCTATCATTTCAAACGTCTGTTTCCAGATAATATCATCACTCTTGAAAGCTACGAAATGAACTTTAGTTAGCTTCTCGTAATCATCAAATTTAAAAATCGGAAAACATTCTATTCTTGGACGTGGTAGAAAACGTATACCGATATCCTTATCGTAAATCATCTTAAAAACTACACCACCGGAAGTATTGGCTTCTTTTGCTGCCTGTTGGAGCTTCAAGTCCATATTGTTTACTTTATGGATATCATATAAATCTTTTTCTACTGCTTCGGCTTTCTTTTCATTAGATTTTTTTTCGGTATTTACCGCAATATCAATAGGCTTTTCAAACTGCCAGTTAGCTAATTTATCTACAATATAACGGGAATAGTTTATAGGTATCTGTGCTGGCTTTCTATCGGTAGTCTGTCTAAATTCAGGATATTTGGCTTCGATATGCTTAAAGACATCATTCTCGTAATAGTCGTAATATTTTATAAGTGTATTTAGCTGTGCTAATTGTGCTTCTGTAAATACTGAATATGTCTTATCTTTGGTTTCTTCAGGATAAGCTAATTCTATTAATTTTCTTAAATCTACCATAATATTCCTTTATCTAAAACTTAAATCTGAAACTCTTGAATAACTTGACATTACTTTCATCTTGCACCAATTTGCTAGGGCAAGACTTATAACACAATCATCATAATATCCCTGCGGACAATTGTATCTCACTCTACCACTTGGCAACATTTCATATTCAAATGCTTCAAGTTCATCAATTAAACATTCTATTTTTGGAAACGTTATCTCTTCTTTTTCAAATGCAACCTGAAGGGCTACTATTAGATTTTGCTTACTTTCATTTGTAAACTTATATCCATAGATTTCAGAATATTCACCTTTTAACTCTTCATAAATCGGATCTCCCACTCCAGTTGAATCTATGAATGCCTGTGCCTTATAATCATTTAAAATCTTAAGTATTCTCTGTTTTTGTATTCCCCAATCAAGACGATTAAATCTATCAAAAAAACAGAGGTGTTTATCATCATCAATTATTATTATTACAGTAAAATCCTGATACTTTGCTAAGTCAATTCCTGCATAATAGTTTTTTCCAGGGTTATAGTCTTCAAATTTTCCACTTATTTTGTCTCTTAATTTTCTGAATACTGCTGCAACATCATCTAAAAACTCGGCCTCATATTCTTGACTGAACCAATCAACAGGGTAATTATTTTTTGTCTCTATCCATTCATCTTCTGGAAAGTAGGGATTTGTATTTGCTGGAAAATGCCAACTTTCATATCCAGTCTTTTTTTGCTTACCTAAGAGATACAAATGATAAAACCAATTTTTGCCTTTAGGGGTGGATATAAAAATACCCTTTCCTTGTTTATCCGATAGTGCTGGTCTTAGTGCATTCCAAGAATCTTCTTTAATTCTTGCAGCTTCATCAAGTATTGCAAAATCAAGTCCTGCTCCTCTCATTGCTGATTCATTATCGGCACTTCTAAAATCAATCTCACTTTTATTTATAAATATAAACTTACGTTCTGCTTTAAGCTCACCTATTATCAATTTCTGCGGAGTTATTTCTTTTAATGTCCGCCAATCTTCCTGCGATAATGGATAGGTGGGAGCTACTATCCAACCTCTTTGTTTTGGCTTTTTTAAGGATAATCTTATCCCTTCTGCAATAGCACATTGGGTTTTTCCCCATCTTCTTCCGCAATCAAGGATACGCCAACGAGCTTCCGAGTTGTGAAATAATTTTTGTTTATCGTGTGGCTTGTAGTTAAGTTCAATAACATTTTCATTTGTCATTATCTTTGAATTTTACGATTATGGGCTGATCTTTATCTCCAGATAATTCCTGTTTATCTTTTTGTCCAAGATATTGTTTACCAAGCCATATAGCCATCGTAACATTTCCCCTATCCGCCAACTTCCATTGTAAACGTCTTAGGGATATTTTGCCTTCTTCTATACCCTTTTTATAGATAGTGCAAAACTCATCATCTCTTTTTAGGGTAGAGACATTTACCCCCAGGAAAGTCGCAATCTCAATTTGGGTACATTGGATACTGGAAAGTTTACCTATAAGTTCATAATCTAATTTTATTTTTGGTCTAGCCATTTATCATCACACTCAATTGTTACCCTAAAACTCGTTCCAGCAAGTCCTTGTAATTTTAATATTGCCTCAACATCGCTTCTGGGTATATCTAATTTAATTCTTGCTCCATCTCCCTGTCCATCAAGATTTATCGCTGATTGTATTGGCGGGAGTGAAGCTATAAATGTTATTTTTTCCATATTAATTTAGCTCTCCTTCCGAACACCTTAAGCTTATCCACCCACCCGACCAACTGGTTTAAATTTTATTTCTTAACCAGTTTAAAAATTCTTTACCATAGATATTTTTAAGAGTAAATATTTTAGAATGATATTTATCGCTACATTCCCTACAACAGAATTTTTGATTTCGTTGTTTTCGTATAAATTCTTTACCACATCTTTTACAACTGATAGGGAATTGTAAATCATTAAATTCTTCTTCTGCTATAACCATATCAAAACTATTCCCTATTTTTTTAGGATAATGTAATTCTATGTTAGTATTTTTCCAATGTTTCACATTACTTCTCCCTCTACTCTATAAACAACATTTACCTCTCGACATTAGGACATGCTTTTAAAAAATATTTTAAGCCAATTTGTATAACGTCTTATAGTTCTTTCAGAAACTCCCAAATTTAATGCTATTTCCCAATCACAATATCCCATTGCTTTATAAATCAGTATTGCTCTTTTACTTACATTTTTTATTTTTTTAGCAATAACAACCGCATCAACATAATCACATATCACATCTTCAAATTCTGCTCCTTCTTCATTGGATACTGTATTTGGATTTATAATTTTACTTCTGGGGTGGGTGAAGTGAAACTTCTTTGAAAATGCTTTTACAATTTCATATAGTTCTATATTTGCCTCCTTTTATAATAAAAAAGAGGAATCTTAAGAGTCCTTAAACTCCCAAAATTCCTCCAAGTTCTTTGGTCAGAATTATATTCTATTTATTTTTTAGGCTTCCAAGATATTTCTAATTTCCTGTTTACTACCTCACTATCTCGAACACTAATAAAAATCTTTATGAACGGTTGTTTATTTATCTCGTCTTCTTTTTCCTTTATAGCTTCTATTATCTTTTCAGTTATTGTCATATTCTTTACTTTTATTATGTATTGTTTGGTTTTTATTTTTTAAGTCTCCCTCTTTTAAGTCTAAAAAACCAAATATAACCGTCGTTTGTTTTCTGTTCTACTAACTCTATTCTTCTAAAATCTATCTTTTTTTGTTTACTGAAATAATCTTTCCATCTACTTGCTAAATATGCCTTGCCAAAATCATCAAGTATTTTTGCCCGATTTTCTGATATTTCCTTAATTAATTCATCTATTATTAATCGCATTTTTAACCTCCTCTAAATCCTTCCCAATATCACAAAAGTCTTTAAGTCCCACGTCCTATATGGTATATATACCTTATAGGATTGCTATCTTATTTAAATATTCCAATACCTTATCATAATCCTTATCCCATATTCCATTTTTCTTCTTAAGTAGATATTCATAATCATCTGGACGAGCCCTTAAAAACCAATCCATAAACCAGATAGAATCATTATGGGCTGAAAACTTGCCTGCGGTATGATGATTGGCACACAATAGGCAACCATTTCTTATATCCCACCTTAATTCAAAATTTCTTCTACCGATTACATGGTGAGGATGATTAGCCTTAAATGTTCCACAGACTTCGCATTTACCTTTAGAACGTATTATTTTACTCCATAACTTGTCACATTTATTCTTTAATGTTTTTCTACTTGGTTTTCTTTTAGTCTTTACTTTCATTTGTTATCTTCTATAAATATTAATTTGCTTTTTTTGCCTTTTAGAATAATAAGACCTTCACGAATAAATTCATTTTCAAACTCTATTGCAATAGATTTTCTAAAACCTCTAATTAACATTTTATTATCCATAAAATCAACTTCCCCTTCCGCTATAACAACTCCTTCCTGTAATTTGGATAAGAGATTAGTGGCAAATTTATCTATTATTTTATCCCATTTCTTATCATATTCTCCATTAACCAAATCATCGTCTTCAAAAAGTTCGCCTAGTTTTTCAGTTAATTTATCGGTTTCCTCAATTGTAATTTGCTTATTTGTTTTCATTTATCCTCCTTTAATTTATTTAATTTATCCCTATCGGTTATATTTAACACCTTATGTATTTTTGCTTTCACATCAGGTGGAATTGTTGAATATTCATAATCGTCTTCCTTAAATGTGTCTATTTCTGACCAGTCCTTTTCTTCTTTATAATATCCTTTCAAATCTAATATATCTGCCAGGGTGGGAATCTTTCTGCAAAATCTTATGCAGCTCTCAATTTTTCCTTTCCATTGGCTATCAGTTAAATCTTTAGAATATTTGTACCAGATATCCGCTCTCCTTTTTGTCATCTCAAAATTTTTAAAAGCTATCTCTATTTCTTCAAGTCCTTCTTCAAACATTTTTCTTAATAGCATTATGTTGTTCTCCAATCCTCTTTTTGTTTTTTATCCATTCTTATCCAATTTAAAATTGTCTTATAATGGTTTTTATATTTTGCTCCTTTAGAACCAATGTATAAATCCAATCTTTCTATCATATCTTCAGTTTTATCTTTACCTAATTTTTCAATTAGTTTTTGATGTTCTTCTTCTGTTAAGAGAACAGAATCTAAATACCGTATCTTATTATTGATTATTGATTTATGATTATTGATTATTGATTTATGATTATTAAGGGTATCTAAATTTGTCGATACCCTATCTATACCCTCATCAATGGGGTATTTAAAATTAAGAACTTTCTTAGGTATAATTGAAAA